>Ga0187886_1002008_pt1 | contig 17049 bp, 9 predicted proteins | sample June2016WEW_20_1_FD_133001 | JGI IMG/M metagenome (GOLD analysis project Ga0187886, IMG submission 133001) | Peatland microbial communities from SPRUCE experiment site at the Marcell Experimental Forest, Minnesota, USA - June2016WEW_20_150 | ecosystem: Environmental > Terrestrial > Soil >... | reverse complement strand
CATTTCTTCGGCAAATATCCTGAGCTGGTGGAGATGGTGAACCATCTCACCGACGAACAGATCCATCGCCTCCGTCGCGGCGGTCACGACTTGCAGAAGGTCTATACCGCTTACAAGGCCGCTGTCGAACACAAAGGCTCGCCCACCGTCATTCTCGCCAAGACCATCAAAGGTTACGGGCTGGGCGAAGGAGGTGAAGGCCGCAACATCACGCATCAGCAGAAGCTGCTGAATGAAAAAGAACTCCGCGAGTTCCGCGACCGGTTCAAGATTCCGGTCAGCGACGAGGAAGTCGCAGAGACGCCGTTCTACAAACCGCCGCCAGATAGTTCCGAGATCAAGTATTTGCTGGAACGGCGCAAGCAACTCGGCGGCTTCCTACCGAAGCGCGAAGTGAAAGCGAAACGGATTGAAGTGCCGAGGCTCGATTATTTTGCGGACCTGTTGAAAGGCTCCGGCCCGTTGGAACTCTCCACCACGATGGGTTTCGTGCGGCTGCTGGGTCAACTGCTGCGCGACAAAGAGATTGGCCGCCGCGTCGTGCCGATCATTCCTGACGAAGCGCGGACGTTCGGCATGGACGCATTGTTCCGTGACTATGGGATTTATTCGCAGAAGGGTCAGGTTTACGAGCCGGTTGATCGGAGTTCGCTGTTGTATTACCACGAGATGAAGGACGGCCAGATCCTCGAAGAAGGCATCACCGAAGCCGGTGCGATGTGTTCGTGGCTGGCAGCCGCCACGGCCTATGCCACGCACGGCTCAACCATGATTCCTTTCTACATTTATTACTCAATCTTCGGTTACCAGCGGATCGGCGATCTCTGGTGGCTGGCGGGCGACATTCGCGCCAAAGGATTCCTCTTGGGCGCGACCGCGGGGCGGACGACGTTGAACGGCGAAGGCTTGCAGCACGAGGATGGCCACAGCCTGCTGCTGACCAGCGTGATTCCGACACTGCTCACGTACGAGCCGGCGTTCAGCTACGAAATTGCGGTCATCATTCAGGACGGGATGCAGCGCATGCACGAGCTAGGGGAAGACATCTTCTATTATCTGGCGCTGCACAACGAGAATTATCCGATGCCACCGATGCCCGCGGGCGTCGAACAGGGAATCCTCAAAGGACTCTACAAGTTTGAGCTTGGCCCCGAAGGCAAACGTCACAAAGCACAGATTTTCGGCAGCGGCCCGATCCTGCGCGAAGCGTTGCGCGCGCGGCAGATTCTGGCTGAGCGGTACGACGTGTCAGCCGACGTCTGGAGCGCGACCAATTACAAACAGCTTCGCACCGAAGCGCTCAGTTGCCGACGCTGGAACATGCTGCATCCGACCGAGTCGCCGAAAAAGTCTTACGTCGAGACGGTGCTCGACAAGGAGCAGGGCCCGTTCGTCGCTGTGTCGGACCACCTCAAGGCCGTGCCCGACCAGATCGCGCCGTGGGTGCCGGGTGGCTTGACAACGCTAGGGACCGATGGCTTTGGCCGCAGCGACACCCGCGAAGCCCTGCGCCGGTTCTTCGAGGTGGATGCCGAATGTGTCACCATCGCCACCCTGCACGCTCTGGCACTATGCGGCGCGATCGAGAGGCAAGCCGTCGCACAAGCGATCAAAGATTTGAACGTCGATCCGGAGAAGGTGTTTCCACAGTTGGTCTAGGCCGCAGCGGCGGGATCGCGTCGAGCAATCCAAAGGCGCGTCGAAGCCGTAACCAGCAGCCGCCCAAGCTGGCCTGTGCAGTCGGTCGAAATGAAGAATAATCAGACGCGGCCCCGGTTCATCTCAGGTTCCCTTTTGTTGGCAGTTTCATGCGCCGCATGGCGCGTGGCCGGTTCAGAATCAGGGCATGCCCGCCATCTTGTTCTGTTTCATCTTCCTCTACATGGCCACGCAGGGCGGTGGTGACTGGAGTGTCGACGCGCTGCTCCGACCCAAAAGCGAGAGCGCCACGAGCGCGGCATGAATGACGGCTGAGATTTCGGGTTAAAAAAGGAAAATCTGCGGCGACGGCCTGTTCCTGCTCGCCGGGCCGGGGCGTTTCTCCGCGGACCGCGTCGTCTTCGGCGAAAAGTCTCTCCAAGCGCCCATGCCAGAAGCTAAGTGAGTTGACTCCGGTCCGCGACACTGCTGATAAAGACCTTCAGCCGGCGCACTAGCAGTTCTCCATTGAATTGGAGTCTTTGCCGAATCGTTGCACAAACTGAAGTCTAGTGAGGCAGAAACAGTTCGACAAGCCCGGTATGCTGACTTGCCGGCGTATAAGAAGCGGAAAGTGCTCAGTTGTCTCCGGTCACTATTTGAGTGATGGGAGCAGCCCGGGGTCTAATTATTCTTCATTTTACGACGCATCGTGACAATCATGCGTGTCCACGGCAGCGTCCCCGCCGCACGCGGTACGCGCCGCACGATTCCTTCACAGCAGAGTCGCCCTGTAACGTGTTCGCTTCTGACGGCATTGTCCTGCGATCAGGCCAAATGCAAGCCTTTCTGGAAGCGGAACGGCGCGGCCGTTCAGGGATCCAGCCCGCTTTGCATTTCTGGACGCTTGTGCTATTTCTGGGGGAAGGATAAGACGTGGTCCGGGTTTCGTTGGCTGAGTCTCGGGTTCGGTGAACACCACGGCGGATTGAAAGGCAGAACGCATGGATATCAAGCTTCCGAGTCTGGGTGAAGGGGCTGACTCGGGCGTTGTCGTCAACATTCTGGTCAAGGAGGGCGACCAAGTTCAAAAAGATCAGCCCGTCCTTGAATTGGAGACCGAAAAAGCGGTCGGCACGATTCCGTCCAGCGCTTCGGGCACGGTGACGAGTATCCGCGTCAAGGTCGGCGACAAGATTGCGGTGGGGCAGGTCATTCTTTCGGTGGCGGAGAGCGGCGCCGCGCCTGTTGTAGAGGCCGCCGTCCCGGCGGCTCCGCCGGCGCGTCCCGTGACCCCGGTCACCCCTGCCGCCGGGACGGCGGCCACTACACCCAAGGCCATTCCCGGTTTTCCGCCGCCCGCTTCTCCGTCGGTGCGCAAGCTGGCGCGCGATCTCAGCATCGATTTGATGCGCGTGCCGGGCAGCGGTCACGGCGGACGGATTACAACGGAGGATTTGCGCGCGTACGTTGAACAACTGCAACAACTAACGGACGTAGGGGCACGGCATGCCGTGCCCCTACAGCCGATCGCCAAACCACCAGCAGAGTCACTCAACTTCTCGCAGTGGGGGCCGATTAGGAAGAAACCGTTGACGGCATTGCGTCAGACGATTGCGCGGCGGTTGAGCGAATCGTGGACGAGCACGCCGCGTGTCACGCAGTTCGACGAAGCCGACATCACCGCGCTCAACGAGTTGCGGAAAAAATACGCGAAGACGTACGAGGCGAAAGGGACGCGGCTGACGCTGACGTCGTTTGCGTTGAGGGCGGTCGTGGCGACGCTGAAGAAGCACCCGATTTTCAATGCGAGCCTCGACGAAGCGGCCCAGGAAATTGTGTTCAAGGAGTACTATCACATCGGCGTCGCGGTGGACACCGAGCACGGGCTGATCGTGCCCGTCATTCGCAACGCGGACAAGAAGAGCATGTTCGAGCTTTCGAAGGAACTCGAAGAGTTGGCCGCGAAGGCGCGTGACCGGAAAGTCACGGCGGATGAATTGAAGGGCGGCTCGTTCACGATTTCCAATCAAGGCGGCATCGGCGGCGGACCGTTCACGCCGGTCGTCAACAAGCCCGAGGTCGCCATCCTCGGCATGGGACGGGGCGCGCTCAAACCCGCCGTGCACGATGGGAAAATCGAGCCGCGGCTGATGTTGCCGCTGGGATTGTCCTATGACCATCGCGTGATCGACGGCGCCAGCGCCGCCCGGTTTATCGTGGATTTGGTGGCGGCATTCGAGCAGTTCAAGGAAAAGGATGTGAGACCGGAGTAATGGAGTGTAGGAGTGATGGAAACGGCGTATAAGAACAGGAATCGCGGGTACCAGCAACTGCGCGTTTGGCAGGATGCAGTCGAGTACTGCGGGCCTTTTGCACGAACCGGATCATGGCGGTTTTCGTGTAGCGGCGCTTCTGCGAAGCGCCGAACCTGTTCGAACAATCAACATCCCGCGCTTCGCGGAAGCGCGGCTACAGCGCGTGGCTCCGCAGGTGACTGCGGGTCCGTCGAATCGGTTTCGGACTTGCATGCTTATCAGAAAGCCGAGCAAATCAACAAGGCGGAATTTGAGATGCTGAACAGTCTGGCTTATAAACTTGAAAATGGATTATTGAAGCTGGTGGAAAGCTTGGAGCGGAAACAACTGACAGGCGATTGGATCGATCATCTGATCGTGCAGGAGAGTAGCGCCGTTTATGGCAGTGACTTCTCCGACCCATTACTCCATCACTCCATCACTCCCTAACCCCATTTTTCTCATGGAGCCGATCAAGACCGACATTGTGGTGGTGGGCGCGGGGCCCGGCGGATACGCGGCGGCGTTTTACGCGGCAGACAAGGGCAAGAAGGTGATTTTGGTCGAGCAGGACATACGTCTCGGCGGCGTCTGCTTGAATCGCGGCTGCATCCCGTCGAAGGCATTGCTGCATGCCGCCCAACTCATCACCGAGGCGCGCGAGTCGGCCCAGCGCGGCATCGCGTTTGGTGAACCGAAGGTCGATCTGGACAAGATGCGCGCGTGGAAGAATTCGATCCTCGACAAGCTGGGCGCCGGCATCGCCAGCATCGCGCTGAAACGCGAGGTCAAGCTTCTGCAGGGACGCGGGTATTTCGAGGATTCGAAAACGCTGCGGGTCGAAACCCTGGAAGGCCAGAAGTTTCTTACCTACGACAAGGTCATCATCGCCGTCGGTTCAAAGTCGGCGATGCCGAAGGCGTTCGATCTGGGCAATCCGCGCGTTATGACGTCGACCGAGGCGCTGGACATTCCCGGCGTTCCCGAAAACCTGCTGATCGTCGGCGGCGGTTACATCGGGATGGAACTCGGGACGCTGTACGCGACGCTCGGCAGCAAGATCGTGCTGGTCGAGGCGTTGCCGCAGATTTTGGCGGGCGCCGATGCGGACCTCGTGCGGCCGGTGGTGCGATACGCGGAGAAGGCGTTCAAGGAAGTGCGGCTGAACACGAAGGTCTCGAAGATGGCGACGCACGGGAAGCAAATCTCAGTCGTCTTCGAAGCGAACGGGCAGCAGAAGGAGGAGCTTTATGACCGCGTGCTGGTTTCGGTGGGCCGCCTGCCGAACTGCAATGACTTGGGATTGGAAAACACGAAGGTCACCCACGACGAAAAGGGATTCATCAAGGTCAACGCCAGCCAGGAAACCACCGATCCGAGCATTTTCGCCATCGGCGACGTGGCGGGCGGCGCGTTGCTGGCGCACAAGGCCGGCCGCGAAGCGCGCGTGGCGGTGGAAGTGATTTGCGGCGAGTCGAGCGTTTTCCAGAGCATCACGATTCCCGGCGTGATTTTCACCGATCCCGAAATCGCGTGGTGCGGGTTGACGGAAGCGGATGCAAAAGAAAAAGGGATCCAGGTGCAGGTGGCAAAATTCCCGTGGGCGGCTTCGGGCCGGGCGTTGACGTTCGACCGCACCGACGGGCTGACAAAACTCATCATCGAACCAGAAACGGAGCGCGTGCTTGGCGTGGGTATCGTTGGTCACGGCGCGGGCGAACTGATCGGCGAAGGCGTGCTCGCGATCGAGATGGGCGCGACGGCGCAGGACTTGGCCGAGTCGATTCATCCGCATCCGACGTTGTCGGAAACGTTGATGGAAGCGGCGGAAGTGTTCTACGGTCATTCGACCCACGCGTTTGCCCGCAAGAAGTTGGAGGCGTAGCGGCTGCTGCTGGGAGAAAACAAGCGACGAGAATGGGTGACCCCAATGCGAACCCTCGCCCGCCTGGATTTGCCGTCAGATGTCTAACAGACATCTGAGACAACTTGCCCAAACATCGCCCGCCGTTCACCCCTCCGCCTTTTACATTCGCTCCTTAGCCGCGTCAGCCGAGAGCGTTTGTGCGATCAGTTCCACGCTGCGTTCGGTTGCGCCGACGTTGGCTTCGATGACGCGGCGGGCGGCGGCGGCGATTGTTTTTCGCTGTTGTTCATCCTGTAGCAACGTGTGGAGCGCGCGCTGAAGCTGGTAGGCATCCTGCACCTGCACGCACGCGCCTTCGGCCACAAACTGCTGTGCAATCGCCTTGAAATTCTGCATGTACGGGCCGAACACCACGGGATGACCGCTAACCGCCGCTTCGACAATGTTCTGCCCGCCCTGCCCGACCAGACTTTTGCCGACGAAAATGACGGTGGCGATTTTGTAGAGCCATTTCAGGTCACCCGTCGTGTTGACGAGCAGGCAATCGTACGGCTTGGCAGTCGGCACGAGTTGCGGGGTCACTTCGGAACGCAGGATGAATTTGATTTGTTTGCGCCGCGCCAACTCGACGACCTCGCGGGTGCGTTCAACGTGGCGGGGGGCAATCACGAGAAACAGATTCGAGACTTGCTTGCGCAGTTCGTCGAACACGTCGAACACAGTTTCTTCTTCGCCGGGATGTGTGCTGCCCACTACCCAAACCGGCTGGAGCGGCGAGACGCCGATCTGCTTCAGCAATTGCACAGGATCAAACTTCTGCACGTCGGCGTACGGCATCGAGGCGTCGTACTTCAGGTTGCCCGTTACGCGCACCCGCTCTGGCAATGCGCCGATGCTAATGAAGCTCTCGGCGTCTTCTTGGGTCTGGACGCAGAGCAACGTCAGCCTCGGGAGCACCTCGCGAAAAATCCAGCGCACCCGTCGATAGCCCCGCCCGGAGCGGGGGGACATGCGGCCGTTGACCAAGAACATCGGAATGCCGCGGCGCGCGCCTTCCCAAATCTGATTCGGCCAGAGTTCCGATTCCATCAGGACCACAAAGTCAGGCTGGATCAAATCGTAGGCGCGGCGCACGCACCACGGGAAATCCTGCGGAAAATACGCCAGCTCGACTTCCTGCGGCAATCGTTCGTAGGCGAGCGTGTATCCCGTCGAAGTTGTCGTGGTCAGAATGATGCGGAGCTTCGGGAATCTTCGTTGCAGCGCGTTGATGAAGATGAGCGCGATGTTCACCTCGCCGACGCTGACCGCTTGAATCCAGCAGCGTTGCTCGGCCTTCGTGGCGAGGCCGGCGCGTGATTCCGCCGAGTAAAAGCCGAACCGCTGCAGAAAATTCTCCCGATATTTCCCGCGCTTCCACATTTTGGACAGAAACATCGGGATCAGCAGCACAAACCCCAGCGAGTAAGCAACCGTGTACAGCAACTGGATCATCGAATGCGACAATAGCGAATTCAGCGCGGCGATGCGAAGAAATTCCCACCGTCAGCGCGTGGAAGAAAGCCAGCCCGGCTCGCGGACGTGTTCTTCTTCGTGACGCCGCAATCGGGATCTAAGTTCGACGCCGGTCTTTTGCCCCGAAAGATTCGGGGCCAGACCGCGCTGTGCCCCTAGACCGAGAGGTCTCCTCTCCACTTCCCGCAGCAGACGAAAGACCTTCGGTCGGACATGGTGCGGGTCAGGAGACCCTCGCACAGCCGGGTCCGGAGTTGCGCCGTGCTCGACCTCCGCCGATGAAAACTGTCAGGATGAGCCCAGTTGGTGTCGGTAGTGAAGGCAAAGGCACTTTCCCGCGACGAAGACGCGCTGTGCGAACACTGTAGCAAGGCTGGCACCGTGCGCTGACGCCACTACATGCACGGATGCATCATCGGTTGTCGCCGGTACGGCGGCCACCACAGCACTCCATTACTCCATCACTTCAATTCCCCGGCTACGCGTAGTAGTGGTAGTTGACGTCGGGGAAGATGTTGTCGCGCCACTCGATGGAAGAGAGCCACGGCTCGTCAATGTGGCCGCTTTTGATCTGCTCGTAGAGGCGCGTGAAGCGCAGGATGTGATCCTTGGTGCGTTTGACGGCGTAAGGCACGGCAGTGCCCGTCTTCATGATGAACGCCCAGTCGCTGGACTGCGCGAGGAGCAATTCGCGGGCGGCCTGCTTGAGTGCCCGCTGCGTGAGGTGGTCGCCGTGCTTGTAGTTGCGCGCGAGTTCGGTCATGCGCTCGGCGGCGACGTGCAGGTGCGGATAAATCCAGGCGTTCGAGCCTTCGAGCCAGACTTCCCAGTAACCTTTGTTGCCCCAGCTCGAGGCGCTCGGCTGAATGATCTGCTGGGTCGGGAACATGCGCAGGTACTCGGTTGGGGTCGTCAGCTTGAAGACGTTCTGGTCGAACGCGACTTTGCGCATGAAGAAATTCAGAAACTCGGGGCCTTCGAACCACCAGTGACCGTACAACTCAGCGTCGTAGGGCGAGATAATGAGCGGCTCGCGCTTTAACACGCCGAAGAGATGCTCGATCTGCTTTTCGCGATTGAACACGAAGTTGCCCGCGTGGCTCGCGGCCTTCTCCATTGCCCAGTGGCGGTTGTACGGTTCCTTGTGCGGCGTCTTGCCTGTGATGCGGAAGTACTTCACGCCCGTGAAGCAGCGGATGCCGTCGGGATGGATGTACGGCTTGATGTAGTCGAACTCGAGGTCGAACCCGACATCGCGGTAGAAATCACGGTACTCGTAGTCGCCGGGGTAACCCTCCTCCGCACTCCACACCTGTTGCGACGACTCCACATCGCGCCCGAACGCGGCGACGCCCGCGGGCGTAAAGACCGGCGCGTAAATCCCGAAACGCGGCCGCGGATGGCCGAACATGATGCCGTGCGTGTCCATGATGAACCAGCGGATTTCGGCCTCATGGAGAAACTTTTCGACGCCTGGCACGTACGCGCACTCGGGCAGCCAGATGCCTTTCGGGTCCTGCCCGAAGCATTGGCGGTAGTGATCGCGCGCGACCATGATTTGCGCGCGGATCGACTCGGGATGCTCCTGCATCAGCGGCAGGAACCCGTGCGTCGCACCGCAGGTGATGATCTCCAGCTTACCCATCTCTTGGAATTTGCGGAACGCGCCGACAAGATTGCGTCCGTATCCGTCGCAAAACGTCGCGCGCGCTTCCTGAAAGCGGTTGTGATAAAACCACGCGAGCTCGTGGAACGCGTGGTCCCATTTCGTGCGCTCGATTTCCTTCTCGGTCAGCTCGATGAGCTTCGAGATGTGTTTGATGTAGCGCTCCTGCAACAACGGGTCGAGCAGCATCGAGCACAGCGGCGGCGTCAGCGACATCGTGAGACGGAAGTCCACGTTGTCGCGGACAAGCCCTTCCATCACCTTGATCATCGGGATGTAGGTTTCCGTGATCGCCTCGTACAGCCAATCCTCTTCGAGGAAATCCTCGTACTCGGGATGGCGCACGAACGGCAGATGCGCGTGCAGCATCAGCGCTACATAACCTTGTGGCACTGGTGTCCTCCTCTTGTGTCCAGGGGTAGGGCTCGACCCCTGGGCGAGCCGAGGACAGCCCGGCGGGCCATCCGTACCAAAATTCTCACGCGGCCGCGGGCGCCTTCAGGTGCGCCGGTTGCTTGACCTTGCCGACTTCGCCCTCGGCGCGCGACTGACGCTCGAACGTCAAGGCCACCTCGCGTTTGTCGTCGCCGGCCGCCGACACCACCACGACGGGCAACGTGTACTGGCCATCCGGGAACGAGTATTGGAAAGAGAACGTGCCGTCGCTCCGCAGGTTGATCGACTTGCCGTCGATGGTGACCTTCGCATCCGGTTCGGTCGCGCCGTAGATAATCAACTCGGCGTTCACCGCGAACCAGAATCCTTTCTGCGGCACGCCCGACCAACTCGCGCCGCCGGGACTGAACGCGCTGAACATCCCGGAGCTCAGTTCCTCCTGCAGCCGCCGCCGCAGCCATTCGGTGATTTCGAACGAGCCCATTCGGATGCGGCGCAGAATGTCGCCGCCGAGGATGCGCTCCAGCTCCCCCGCCTGTTCTGCCGACCACGGGCCGAGATCCAACCCGACCTTGAACGGAAACTTGAAGCCCGCCAACTGCAGCCGATGCAGCGCGTCGGCCAGCGCCTCCCCGCCCTTCATGTGCTGGCGAATCAAAGCGAGCAGTTCGCGGAAGGAAAAGTCGATCGGAATCGTCACAAAGCGCGCCGTCGTGTCCGGCGAAACCGCGTCGGACGGCGTGGTTGCTTCGTGCGAGCGGCTGATGACGTGGAAGTGGCCGGCGTGGCGCCAGAAACCAAGCTCCACGCTGTACGTCGTCGCCGCTTTGTTGACGGGGATATACCAGTTGCGCGTGTCGTGACCGAGCGTGAGTTCCTGGATCGGGCTTGCCTGATTCTTTTCGTACACGCGCAGCAACAGGCGGCCGTCGGACGACTGGCCACGGTAGTCGGCCATTTGCTGCCAGCTCAGATCCCAGTAGGCGTAAAGCCAGTGTGGATCGCGAGCAGTCAGGTAAAGCCTGCCTGTGCCGTAGGCCTCCGGCAACTCGCCGAGATGTTCCTCACGGAAAACCTGGGTCGGCGGCGGTAGTGACGGAGTGACGTCAAATTTGTGCACCGAAAATTCTTCCGGACCACGTGCGGACGATGGTTGTTCCACCACTGGCGGCATCGAGATGGGACTCCGACGTGCGGTTGCGCGACCGGCTGTGGCGGCAGCGCGTTCCGGCACGGCTGGCGCAGGTGCAGCAGTTGTGTTGTCGCGTTTGCGAATGGCGCGACGTTTGACGGCATCCGCCAGCCGTTTGGCGGCGGCCGCGATTCCGACGGGCTGATTTTGCGCGCGGACCGCGGTGCGTTGCTGGGCTTGCTGGATTCTTTTCACCAAGTCGGTTTTATTCAGTGTGGAAATTCCGCGTAACCCAAGCCGCTGGGCAATCTTGAGTAATTCAGCCTTTGTCTTTGACGCTAAGTCAGCTTTGCTCATGATAACGGTGCCTCCTGCCAACCTCGGTACTGGAGGCCGGCCTCTCCAAGTACTGATAGCTTAGACCAAGAAACAAACGGATGTAAACGGTTATTTTCAGGACAAAGACGACAGGGGCTCAAAAACCCCTGTTATCCACAGATCAAGATCGCCTGACTAGTAGTAGCGCGGTGGCGGATACGCGCGTGGCGGTGGCGGCGGCGGATACATGCTCGGTGTATTGATCATGAAATCAATCACCTTGTTGGTCACGCCCGCGTCTTTAAGTTCGATGATCTCGGACGTGTTCAAGTAGAACACCGTATGAGAATTGCGAATCTGGCTGATGATCACCTCGTCGCTGATTCCAGCCTTTGCCAACGCCTTTATGTCCGCAGGTGTTAGACGTTGCCCTTGGTCAAATCTCTGGAGCGTCCGTGGACTCTGGCGCGTGAGTGTTTCGCGCTGTTGCTGGTCCATTGCGTTGCCGATGATCCCGCCCGTCAACGCGCCGATCGCGCCGCCGATAGCTGCACCGCCAGCAGTGTGGTGACCCGAGTAGTTGCCAATGATGGCGCCTGTGCCCGCACCGAGCGCGCCACCCGCCAACGCCCCGGTGGCCGTCCGATCATAATTACCTTCGGGCGTCTCGCAGCCCACAGCCAGAATCATGAGCGCAACTCCACATGCGCAAAGAGCGTAGATTCTCATGTCAAAACTCCTTTCAATAAATCAACCACGTCATCTCAGACGCAATATACCAGACCCATATTCAACAGACAATCTCCTCCCGCCCGGCGTCGAACCACAACGACTTTCAAAAGGCGCAGCCCGTCAAAACATCAGCATCATCGCCATCGAGCCCAGCACTTGCAGTATCCGACCGGCTCGGCGGGAGCGGTGGCTCGGGCTGGCGTCCGAACAGCGGTCGCTACGCTTCAGACTTCTTGCGGACGAACGTGTGCGTCGTCCGACGCTCAACCAACAAGAAAGAGATCCTTCGACAAGCTCAGGATGACACAGCAGTGGAGATGTGATGATGCGCCTTCCCACGCGCATCATCTTTTGGTTCGCCTTTGACGCTACTATTTCGCGGCGTTGAGGCGCAAGATGGTGAGCGAATAGGGCTTGAAGGTCTGGCGGAATTCCCGCGCAACACCCCGAACCGGCGACGTCACGGGAGCGACTTTGGCAGGCTCGCGCAGTGAATTCTCATCCGACGGCTTGGTGCTGGTGAGGATCGTTGCCTTTGCGGTCGGGGCCACGGCGACGACGCCCTCAAGCCGGATCGATGTTTCCGTGGCGGCGGCAGTCGGGTTCACGACTTTGAGGATCACCTCGCCGGTCCGGTTGTCGCGGCTGGCGGCGGCGAACAGGTTCGTGGCGCTGACTTTGGTCCGGAGCACGACGTCGCCGCGATTCAGGCTGAAGAGTTTTTGGACGTAGTAGGAGGGCGAGCCGTAGACCGTTGTGTTGTCGAACCAGATGAGATCCGGGTACCATTGCGTGGAGCCGATCTTCGCGAACAGCGGCGCGTAGGAGGCGAGTGTCACGACGTCGGAGTTCCGTTCCAAGCCGGTCATGAACGCGGCTTCGGCGAGGGCGGCTTCGAGATTGTTGCGGCGGCGGGCGCCGGCGGCGTATTCGCCGGCAAAAACTTTCGGCCCGTTGCGGTCGTAGCCGTCGTAGCGGTGCGCGTTGTCGAAGAACCACTGCCGCGATTTGTAGTAGTGCTCGTCCACGAGGTCGGCAGGGATTCCCTTGAGACGCGGCCACGCGTAGTCGAACCACTGACCGTCGGGCGAAGGACCGGCGGAACTCACCAACTGGATCTCGGGATATTTCGCCTTGATCGCCGCGTGGAAGCGCGGGTAACGCTCGAAGTAGGTCTCGCCCCACTGCTCGTTGCCGATGCCGAGGAATTTGAGATGGAATGGCGCGGGATGTCCCAGCGCGGCACGCTTCGCGCCCCAGGGACTCGTCACCGGGCCGTTGGCGAACTCGATCAAATCCAGCGCGTCCTGGACGAACGGATCAAGCTGGTCGAGCGGGACGAGTTGCTTGTCCTGATACTGGCACGACATGCCGCAGTTGAGCACGGGCAGCGGTTCCGCGCCGATGTCCTCGCAGAGCTGGAAGAACTCGAAGAAGCCGAGGCCGTAGGACTGGTAGTATTGCGGCGCCTTGATCGATACCGCGTTCTGCCAGCGGTTCCAGTTCATCCTGCGCCCGGCGACATCGCCGATGGTGTCTTTCCATTGGTAACGATTGTCGAGGTCCTTGCCCTCGACGATGCAGCCGCCCGGAAAACGCAGGAACGACGGCTTCATGTCGGCGAGCATCTGCACCAAGTCGGCACGGAGGCCATTGGGGCGCTTCTCCCACGTGTTCTCAGGAAAGAGCGAAACCACATCGAGGTCCACCGTGCCGGTGCCGGTGGCCAACACCACGAGTTGCGCGTTCGTGTCCGTGACACTCGATACGATGGCGCCGGTAAATCTCTTCCAGTCGCTGGAAAGACTGCCGACCCGGCACGAGCCGAGCAGCTTGCCGTTGGCGCTTTCCAGCCGCGCAGTCAGGTCGCCGCGGAAACCGCCGACGGCGCGGGCGTGGACGGAGAAGAGATGTTTCTCGCGCCCCTTCGCGGCGATGCCGCCGAAGCCGCTGTTGGCCACGCCGGCACCTTTGCCGACGTTTTGAACCTGCAATCGGAGGAAATGCGGATTGCTCGCGTTGAGCGGGCGATCCGTTTCCACGGAAATGCTCACCGCCCCGCCACCGCGCTCGACCTTCGACCAGGCAAACAGCGCGTCCGCGCCCTTGAACTCAAACGAGCGGTTCTGCACCAGTTCGGCGTACAATCCGCCGTCGGCGGCGTAGTTGATGTCCTCGAAGAAGATGCCGTAGAGGTACGGGCTGATTTTGTGCGCGGGCTTGTGCACTTGGACGGTCAATGAGACGGGCGACTCCGCACCCTGCACGAACATCCCAGTCAGGACGGCCAGTGCCAGCAGGACTGTCTGAAGGATCATCGTGTGTTTTGTCAGATTAGCAGGCTGTCGAAAAAGCCGCTCGTGTTGTAGCGGCGTCTCTGCGAGCCGCCGAAATCCTTCAACAATACGAAGCCCGGCGCTTCGCAGAAGCGCCGCTACGCCGTTTTTCAACACCCTATGAAACCCACGATTCATATCACGAAGACTATCACAACGCGGCGGCATTGGAACGCTTTTTTGGCAACGCGAACGCGACCCCGTGGTTGCCAGACTCTGCCAAAGCCGGAAGTTCCATTATCGCTTGAGGTCTGGCGCGAGCAGTGAAGGCGCGACGAGAAGCGGGTTCTGACGGCGAAACTGCTTGCGACCTCCTTGCGTCCTGATCTAGCTTCGATAGGATTTACAGCAGTCTTCGCTGCGTGTCGTCGATGACAAGGTCGGCAACGGTCCGGCGGGAACGGGCGCGGCGTTGTTCCATGATGAACTTGTCCATCTCGGAGTCCACAGCCGACGGATACTTGCCGGTGTAACAGGCGGCGCAAAACTCGCTGGCGGGCAACCCGGTCGCGGCGATCATACCGTCGAGCGATAGGTAGCCGAGCGAGTCGGCGCCGATGAACTCGCGGATTTCATCCAGGGTGTTGTTGGCGGCCATCAGCTCCTTGCGCGTCGGGAAATCGATCCCGTAGGCGCACGGCCACATGTGCGGCGGGCAACTGACGCGCATGTGGACTTCCTTCGCGCCGGCCTCGCGCAACGTGTTGACCCGCGCCCGCGCTGTCGTGCCGCGCACAATGGAATCGTCCACGACGACGACCCGTTTGTCGCGTACCATCTCGTCGATCAGGTTGAGTTTCACCCGGACGCCAAAATCGCGGATGAGCTGGCTCGGCTGCAAAAACGTGCGGCCGATGTAGTGGTTGCGGACGAACGCGTTGCCGTAGGGGACGCCGCTGGCCTCGGCGAATCCCATCGCCGCCCAGTTGCCGCTGTCTGGCACGGGGATGACGAGATCGGCCGCGACGGGATGCTCGCGGGCGAGGGCGCGACCGAGGTTGATGCGGACTTGGGCGACGTTGCGGCCCTGGAGGTCGCTGTCGGGCCGCGCGAAATAGACGTACTCGAAGATGCAAAGCGAGTGCGGCTGCTGGGTGCCTTTCCACGGGTTGACGGAGCGGACATCGTCCTTGTTGATGACGATGATTTCGCCTGGCTCGATGTCTCGGACAAATTCGGCCTGGATCAGGTCCAGCGCGCAGGTCTCACTGGCGAGAACATAGGCGGTGTTGACGCGTTCCCGTAGGTTCTCGGCCAGCACCATGCCGTTGGCATCCTGCGCGGGGATTGGTTCGGTCCAAGTCAGTTTACCGAGGACGAGCGGGCGGAATCCGAACGGATCGCGCACGCCGATGAGTTCGTCCTCGCCCATGATGACCAGCGAGTAGGCGCCCTGGATGCGCTGCATCACTGCTTCTAGCGAATGGGCGCGATCGCCGTCGAACGGTCGCGCCAACAGGTGGAGGATGATCTCGCTGTCCACCGTGGTTTGGAAAATCGAACCCTGCTCCTCCAGCTCGGCCCGCAGGCGGGCGGCGTTGGTGAGGTTGCCGTTGTGACCGATGGCGATCTGGCCGCGGGCGCAGTCCACAACGAGCGGCTGGGCATTCTTGATGTTCGAGCTGCCGGTGGTCGAGTAGCGGACGTGACCGATGGCGAGGTGACCGGGCAGTGAACGGAGTATGTTTTTGTCGAACACCTGCCCGACCAGGCCCATGCCTTTATAGGTGCGCAACTCGATGCCGTCGGAGGCGGTGATGCCGGCGCTTTCCTGGCCGCGATGTTGCAGCGCGTACAGCCCGTAATACGTCAGCTCCGCCGCATTCGGGTGTCCGTAAATGCCAAACAAACCACAGCCATGCCGTGGCCGCGTGCTTTGTTCTGGATCCATTGAGGCGTTCTCTCCAACGCGCCGCCCATTCACTGATTCTTTAGTGCAATTGGAGGGAAATAGCAAGGAGCATCCCGAACTGGGAAGACGCGAATACGAGACCAAAGTATTTCGGCAGTGAAGAAGCGGCTCGCCAGGAAAATCGAGAAAACCAAATGAATGGTCGGCTGGCGAGGCGATGTTTTCGACGAACAATCTGGCGTGGCAAGATTGAGATTGAGATTGAGACTGAGATCTTGACCCTTGCATACCGGGCAATGGATTCGTCAAACGCGATAGGGATCTTCCGGAGGCTGGGAACATCGCCGAAACTCGTAGCTCGTCATCCATCGCGAGTGAAGCCAGGATCATCGTTTCCGTTCGTGCGTCTCATCACCAACTCAGACGGTTCGTCGCGACGCTGCCCCGTGCGACACGGCGGGTTTTTGGTTTGTCAGTACGTTGCGGGTGGGCGTATCTGAGCACCACCACCGTAACCCACCAAACACCGAACGTACTGGTGTTGTGCGAGGTAGGGCGCGACCGCCGGGCGCGCCGCGTTTTTCGGGGACGGGCAGCCCAGCGGTCTGCCCCTACCTACAGCCCTGCAAAACGCCCGAGGCTGGCCATGGTGGTAGTGTCGAGATGCGCCCTTGCGGGTTAACCCGGCCTGCCTGCCGTTGACACATGGACAGCATCTTTCTATCCTGAGGATAGCCGTCCGAACTGCCAACCAGGAGGTCAGGCTATGAAACGATTCGCGCCGCTGTTGAGTGGGTTGATGGTGGTGACGTTGCTTTTCATCGGTTGCAGCAAGAAAAGTAGCGTGGATACAGGAAGACTGGAGAGCAGCTTCCAATCGGCTGAACCAGCCAGAAAGAGCGAGGCCGACAAAGCCGTGGCTGCCATCAAGGCAGGCAATTACTCCGAGGCACTGACGCAGTTGCAGCAGCTTGGCCGGAGGGCCAAATTGACGGCGGAGCAGCAGCAAGCCGTTAAGGATGTGATCGCTCAACTGCAGAAGCAAATGACCGAGATGGCCAATAAAGCTGCCAGCGACGCGGGGAAGGCGAGGGGCGGTTCGCAGAAACCGCTGCCGAAGTAAGCCAGCAGCGCTAGCCCGGATTATTCACGATGCGCTTAAACAACCCACAGTGTTTCACTGCTCGAACCCTCACCCTGACCCTCTCCCTTGGGAAGGGAGAGGGGAGATCTCCTCGCCCCGCTTGCGGGGAGAGGATTAAGGTGAGGGGTTGCCGGACGTTTCAGGTGGTTCATGAAT
>Ga0187886_1002007_pt1 | contig 17052 bp, 14 predicted proteins | sample June2016WEW_20_1_FD_133001 | JGI IMG/M metagenome (GOLD analysis project Ga0187886, IMG submission 133001) | Peatland microbial communities from SPRUCE experiment site at the Marcell Experimental Forest, Minnesota, USA - June2016WEW_20_150 | ecosystem: Environmental > Terrestrial > Soil >... | reverse complement strand
CGCGGTCATATCGCACGATTTTACGGACGGTATGAACACAGTAACGTTACTATTGATTAATAAAAACACCCCCCGAAGAGCCAAATGGTTTTTATTTCTGGATGCGCTGACGCCGATGCTCGGCGCCGCCTCGACGCTGCTTTTCACGGTTCCGCCTTATTTCTTAGTTCTTTACCTCGGCTTTTTCGGCGGGTTCCTTATGTACATCGGCGCAAGCGACATTCTGCCGCAGGCGCACAGCAAACACTCGTCCCTGAAAATGATTGGTCTTACCGCCCTGGGCCTGTTATTCATTTTTATTGTGAGCAGAGTCGTTTAACCCGGATTAGACCCGAATGAAAACACAATTAAAAGAAAAAATCAACGTCCTGCTGGATTCGGTGAAATTCAAGAGAACCGAGTCGAGGAGGGTGATTCTTGAGGTTTTGTTGAAAGCAACCGGCCCTAAGTCGGCTGAAGAAATTATCTCGACTATCGGCAAATCGGGTCCCAACAGGGTAACGGTTTACAGGACTTTGGAAAGTATGGCAGAAGCCGGAATGGTGCATCGTGCTTTTGTCGATGGCAGGAGTCAATATTATGAGTTAGGCGACAAATGCACCGAGCACCAGTGCCACCCGCATTTTGTCTGCACCGACTGCGGCCAGACGCAATGCCTGCCCGATGTATCGGTTTCGATGGCGACAAACACGCCGGTTGGTTTTATAATACGGCGGCAGCAAATTCGATTAGAAGGTTTGTGTCCAAAATGCGCATAGGAACGTCTGTGATAAGCAAAACAACGAGAACGATACTGATATTGGCAACGACGCTGCTTTTCTCGCTGCTTGCGACACAGGCACTGTTGTTCATACATCTTTTATGTGAAGAGCACCATGCCGGGCACGATTCACACGAATGCCTTGTTTGCCAGCAGTTGCTTTCGCTGCCCCATAGCACAACGGTCGAAAAACAAACAGTGATTAGTCAGTATCCTGTTTGCGAACAGAGTTTGATATTTCATATCGAAGTCGCGCCAGCGATTTCAATACCGGGTCTCTTAGGCCCGCGTGCCCCGCCGGTCGTCTCCTAATCCAGGTTAATACCACATTTACTTTTCCCGCCAAAACCGTTATCGGTCAGCAGCGGGGACTTTCTATTATCCAATGGATTTACGGAGACAGACAAATGAATACCATCAAGTATGGTTTCTATTTTTTGACAATCCTGTTATTTGCCGGCGCTGTGCGGGCCGAACAAAGCGACGCAGCCAATACCGATATGCAATCTCTCCGGCAACAAGTAACTGAGCTACAACAGCAAATGAAGGACGCAAATGAAAGACACACCGAAGAGATAAAACTGCTCAGGGAGGAAATCGAACTTTTGAAGCAAAACCGGGGCGAGACAGCAAGAGAAAGTAATCAGGAAACGAGGGTGATTGAGACAAATCAGCCCCCGCCGACGAACGCCGGGAATATTGAACAACCGCAGGCCAAGGCCTCATCGGGCTTTCAAAGCTCTAATCCTGATATTTCGGCAATAGGTGATTTTATTTTTCACGGCGGGCCGACGCCCAAAGGCGAAACGCCTGATACTATCACAGGCAGCAAGACCGCGAGGGCGCAACTCAGGGAAGTTGAGTTCGGGTTTTCCAGTCCTGTTGACCCATACGGACGGGCGGATTTAATTCTAAGTATAGAAAGACAGGACGACGGCTCCTATAGCCCCGATATTGAAGAAGGATATTTCACATACACCGACCTGCCGTATGACCTCCAGATGAGGTTCGGCAAATTCTACTCGGTTTTCGGAAAAGCCAATATATTTCATACCCACGCGATGCCCTGGATTGACAGGCCCAACGTAATCAGGAAATTTTTCGGCGACGAAGGACTGAATGACGGCGGTGCGGAAATTTCGTGGTTGGTGCCTAACCCGTGGGACAATTATATGCAGATTACCTTTGACGTGCAAAACAACGGCAACGACGCAATTTTTGCGGGAGACCAGGCCCATGACCTGATGTATGTTACGCACCTGAAGAATTTCTTCGACATAGACAGGGCATCCGGCATCGAACTCGGCGAAAGTTTCGCCACAGGCGACAATGCAAACACCGGCGGAGGCCACCGGTCAAACGTGGAAGGGCTGGATTTGACCTATAAATGGCGCGACCCGCAATACGGCCTTTACAAATCGCTGACGTGGATGAACGAAATTCTGTTCAGCCAGAAGGAAGAAGGGTCCGAGGAGACGGTGAACGCACACGGTATGTACAGCTCGCTGGAATACCAGTTCAACAGACAATGGAGCGTATTCGGACGATACGATTATACGCAGTTTCCCGATAACAGCGGTTTGCATGAAAATTCTTACACGGCGGGCCTTACGTTTCACCAGAGCGAATTTATGTTCTGGCGTTTGCAGTTCGAGCATACCGACGGGAAAAACTTTGCAGGCGATGTTGACAGAAATGAATTATGGTTGCAGTTAGATTTCTTAATCGGTCTGCATCCGGCACATCAATACTAATAAAAGGAGACAAATTATGAATTCAAACATAGTCAAAAGGACGATTTTAACCTGCTGCATTTTGGGCATTTTGCTTATTTTGCCCACCTGCCTGTGTCTGGGTGCGGATAAATTAAATGTTGTAACAACGACCCCAAATCTTGCGTCAATAGCCGAGTCGGTCGGCGGCGAACACGTGTCAGTTACTTCAATCGGTTCCGGCGATGAAGACCCGCATTTTATTCAGGCCAAACCAAGCTATATGATGAAGGCCAGAAAAGCAGACCTATGGATTCGGGTCGGGATGGAACTTGAAATAGGTTATGAAGGACTAATTCTTCAGGGGTCACGCAATCCGCGGATACAAATCAATATGCCGGGCCATCTGGATGCTTCCGAAGGAATCCTGAAACTTGAAGTTCCAACTGCAAAAGTGGACCGTTCTATGGGCGACGTCCATCCTATGGGCAATCCCCATTACTGGCTCGACCCTTACAACGGCAAAATCATAGCGAACAACATCTGCCGGCGTCTAAAACAACTCGACCCCGATGACGCCAACGATTACGACCGAAATCTAACAGTGTTTATTTCAAAGCTGGATAACGCTATGGCCGGCTGGGCTGCCAAACTCAAGCCGTTTGAACACGCTAAAATCGTTACCTACCATCGAAGCTGGCCCTATTTTGCTAACCGATTCAATCTGGACGTCGTTGCGGAGCTTGAGCCAAAGCCGGGGATACCGCCGGGGCCGGGGCATATTTTGGAGGTAATAAACACGATGAAGGCCGAAAAAGCGAAGGTTATCCTAATGGAGCCGTTTTATAACCGCGACGATGCAGAGGCAGTGGCGAAAAAGACCGATGCAAAAGTGGTTGTTGTTCCCAACGCCGTAAATGAGCAGGTTAAGGATTATATAGCAATGCTTGACAATGTAGTTAACCGGTTGAGCGAAGCATTAAGCGAGGCGTCAAAATGAATGGTATGATGGAATTGCTTCTGCCGCCTTTTGTGGCGTGTCTCGTTCTTACGGGGATACACTGTTATCTCGGTATTCATATCGTATCCCGCGGGGTAATTTTCGTTGATTTGGCTTTGGCGCAAGTGGCGGCGCTTGGCAGCACGGTGGCGTTATTGGCCGGATACGAACTGCATAGCACTGAGGCATATCTGATTGCCCTTGGCTTTACCTTTGTTGGCGCGGGGTTGTTTGCTTTGGGACGGATTCGCGACGAATCCGTCCCTCAGGAGGCGATTATCGGCATCGTTTACGCCGTAAGCTCCGCCGCAGCAATTCTTGTTCTCGACAAGGCGCCTCACGGCGAAGAGGCGATAAAGGATATGCTGGTCGGGAGCATTCTCTTTGTGTCGTGGCCGCAGATAGTAAAAATTTCAGCAATTTATCTTGCGGTCGGCGCATTACACTTCCTGTTAAGGAAAAAATTCCTGCTAATCTCAATGAACCCGTCACTGGCCCGTGAGAGCGGCCTGTGGATTCGTTTATGGGACTTCGTTTTTTACGTTACCTTCGGTTTTGTCGTAACAAGCTCGGTGCGCGTAGCGGGAGTGCTGCTGGTTTTCAGTTACTTAGTGGTTCCGGCAGTTTGTGCAATGTTTTTTGTAAGGGGCGTGGCGGGCCGGTTATTGATTGGCTGGGGGCTGGGGTTTGCAGCCAGCATCCTGGGGCTTTACGCCTCGGCAAAGTGGGACCTGCCCACAGGGGCTTCGGTCGTAACCGTATTCGGGATAATACTTGTTGTCAGCGCAGCCGTAAAATACATTCACGGCTCCTTAATGAAAGAGCAAACCTGTGGACAACACCCCCCTGCCGGATTAACATAAAGGTATGCAGGTTTACCCGTTAAAATTTCAGCCAATATATAAAGAGCGAATATGGGGCGGAACATTGCTGCGCGAGGTGTTCGGCAGGGAAACGCCCAAAGGCAGGCGAATCGGCGAAAGCTGGGAATTAGCGGATTTGCCGCAGGATAAATCGATAATCGCAAACGGCAAATTTACAGGACAAACCCTCGAATCGCTAATCCGCAAATTCCCAAAAGAGATAACCGGTTTAGAAGGATTACCGCTTCCGTTTCCGCTATTGCTCAAGTTCCTCGATTGCGGAGAGGTCCTCAGCATTCAGGTGCATCCCGATGAGGCGACCTGCAAACGGTTAGGCAGGGGCAATTTCAAGGCGGAATGCTGGTATATAGTAAAGGCAAAACCAGGTGCGATAATTTACAATGGTCTGAAAGAAGGCGTAACTAAAGAGCAATTTTCAAAGGCGATAAAAGAAGGAAAAGTCGAGCAGACGCTCAGAAAAATTGAGGTCAAAGCAGGCCAGTGTTACTATCTGCCTGCGGGCACACCACACGCACTCGGCGCTGGATTACTGATAGCTGAAATTGAGACGCCTTCCGATACGACGTTTCGGATTTTTGACTGGCACCGCGTTGATGAGAGCGGCAAACCCAGGCCGCTTCATATAAATGAAGCGCTCGAAAGCATACATTTTGACTCGACCGACGACAACATTCCGGTAAGGACAACAGGCCGGCTGGTCGAAAGCAGATTTTTCAACGTTGACAAAGGTCATCAGAAACCAAACAGTGAGGCCCTGATTTCCGCGGGGCAAATGAAAACGGTGATTTTTTTAAGCGGCTCAGGAACAATTACAGGCGCGGGTAATGTTGTCGAGTTCAAGGCAGGTCAGACCGTTCTTATTCCCGCGGCTTATCAAGGCGTCCTGCGGTTTTCGGCGGAAACGGAATACCTGACTGTAACAACTTGAAGAAAACATTAGGAGAAAACGTTTGCTTAAACCGAGTGAAAACCCGCCTGTAAGCTGGCCCGCGGGCCTGGCAATCAGGGACTTTGCGGGGCTTTGGTGGGTAGCGCATACCAAGAGCCGCAATGAAAAGGCGCTTGCGCAGGATTTGGCGGGCAAAGGTATCAGTTATTTTTTGCCGATGATATGGAAGGTGCGTCGCGTTCGCGGCAGGACCATACGTTCGCTTTTGCCGCTGTTTGGCGGATACCTGTTTTTCTGCGGCGAGGAACGCCAGCGAATCGAGGTGCTGCGGACAAACCGCGTGGCAAACCTCATCGAGGTGAGAGACCAGCCGCGATTAGTGCGGGAGCTTTCGCAGGTCGAGCAGGCGATTGCAGCGGGCGTGGATTTGTCGCCGCACAAGTATCTTAAAGAAGGCCAGCTTTGCAAAGTAATAGGCGGCGCATTGGCGGGATTACACGGTATCGTGGTCAGAACCAGAGACCAGACGCGCCTGGTTCTGCAAATTGATATGCTGGGCCAGGCGACCAGCGTTGAAATAGGAACCGATATGATAGAGCCGGTTGAAAAGAACACGTAAAAGCATTGATGATTGATAAACGATGATTGATAATTTAGCTGTCGCCGACGAATGACTGTCCCGTTGATGATAGCTGGTGTGTTTACTAATCATCAATAATCAATTATCAATAATCAAAGGAGAGTAAAACAGATGAAAGTATGCGTAGTCGGAATCGGATACGTCGGACTCGTTACCGCCGGCTGCCTGGCAGAGGCGGGTAACAACATCGTATGCGTCGATAACGACCGTAAAAAAATAGACGGCCTGAAAAAAGGCGTGATACCGATATATGAGCCGGGGCTTGGCGAAATTGTTAAGCACAACGAAAAACTCAAACGGCTTGAGTTTACGACGGATTTGAAATACGGCGTGGCCGGCTCGCAAATCATATTTCTCGCCGTCGGGACGCCTTCGGCGCCTGACGGCTCCGCGGACATATCGGCGCTGCTGTCGGCGGCGGGCGATATCGCGGATGTTTTACCTGATTACAGAATAATCGTAACCAAAAGCACCGTGCCGGTGGGGACATTCAAAAAAGTCGCCGAGATTATGAAGGCCAAAACAAATAAGCCGTTTGATTACGTCAGCAATCCTGAATTTCTGAAGGAGGGATCCGCCGTCGAGGATTTTATGAGCCCCGACCGGATTATAATCGGGACGGAAAAGCAATCGGTTCGGGACACAATGAAACAGCTTTACGGCCCATTTATGAGAAAAGGAAACCGGGCGATTTTTATGGACCCGGCTTCGGCGGAAATGACCAAATACGCGGCCAACGTAATGCTGGCGTCGAGAATTTCGTTTATGAACGAAATCGCCGTACTGTGCGAAAACGTCGGCGCCGACGTGGAATCGGTGCGGCAGGGAGTAGGAAGCGACTCGCGAATAGGCAGAGCGTTTTTGTTCCCGAGTATCGGATACGGCGGAAGCTGCTTTCCCAAGGACGTTCGCGCGTTAATCTATCTCGGCGAACAAAACAAGACCGAAATGAAAATCGCAAAGGCGGCAAAGTCGGCCAATGAGGCGTCGCAGGAAAGGTTCGCCGGAAGGATTATCAGGTATTTCGGACAAAAAGCCAAAGACACAACCGTGGCGGTCTGGGGACTTGCGTTCAAGGCGAAAACCGACGATGTCCGCGAATCGCCCGCGATTAACTGCGTCGAGAAACTCGTGCAAAACGGAATCAAAGTAAAGGCATACGACCCGGAGGCGGCGGCAACGGCCAAAGCGGTATTAGGCGATAAAATTGAAATTTATGAAAACGGTTACGACGCGCTCGACGGGGCGGACGCGCTTGTGATTTTGACGGAATGGCAGGAATTCAGAAATCCCGATTTCGAGCTAATCGTTAAAAAGCTGAAAAGGCCGGTAATTTTCGACGGCAGAAACCTCTACGACCTCGACGTCGTGAAAAAAGCAGGCATAGAATACCACAGTATCGGCCGGCCTGATGCTTTGTAAATAAAAGCAAAAATTAAAAAGTAAAAAGCAAAAATATTGAAGAAGATTAAATTGGATTACTCTTGTTCCACATTTTTACTATTTGATTTTTGCTTTTTGCTTTATTTACAGGCGGAATGAAGAAATTATGAAAGTGATAGTTACAGGCGCTGCGGGTTTTATCGGGTCGCATTTGTGCGAACGTCTGCTTAAAGACGGCTGGTCGGTCGTCGGCATCGATAACTTCGATAATTTTTACGACCCGCAAATCAAACGCGATAACATCAAGACCTGCCTCACAAACAGCCGGTTTCAAATGATTGAGGCCGACATCCGCGACGCAGACAAAATGAACGCTCTTGTCGCCAAAGGTGCTGACGTCATAGCCCATCTTGCCGCTAAAGCAGGCGTCAGACCCTCGATTGAGCAGCCCCTCGTTTACGCAGACGTCAATATCAACGGGACAATGTCGCTTCTTGAGGCGGCCAGAAAAAATCGAATCGGCAAATTCATTTTCGCGTCAAGCTCGAGCGTTTACGGCAATAATAAAAAGACGCCCTTCAGCGAGAGCGACAACGTCGATTTCCCGATTTCGCCCTACGCAGCAACAAAAAAAGCGGGCGAGCTGCTCTGCCATACTTATCATCACCTTTACGGAATCCCGCTCACCTGCCTGCGGTTTTTCACCGTTTACGGGCCTCGGCAAAGGCCCGACCTTGCGATTCATAAATTCGCCCGCCTTATCGAGCAGGGTAAACCTATCCCGGTTTTCGGCGACGGCTCTATGATGCGGGATTTCACTTACATCGACGACATAATCGACGGCACAATGGCAGGCATCGACAATTGTGCCGGCTTCAATATCTACAATCTCGGCGAATCGAGACCAATAAAAGTCAACGACTTAATAAAGGAGCTTGAAAAGGCGCTCGGCAAAAAGGCAATAATAGAACGATTGCCGAAGCAGCCCGGCGACGTCGAAAAGACGTTCGCAGACGTATCAAAAGCCCGCAAAGACCTCGGCTACAACCCCAATACCGAAATCTCCGCCGGCCTCAATCGCTTCGTCGATTGGCTGCGGAAGCAAAATTAAATATCAAAATTCAAAAATCAAAATTGCGGAAGAAGACCTGGAACTTAAAAGTTAAAACCCAAATCTCAAAACCAAATCTTATCGTTGAAAGTTTTGCGTTTTGGTTTTGCGCTTTGAGTTTTCAATTTTAAACTGACTTCCACTCTCGTTTTTACACTGAAAAACGCAAATATCGGCTATTATTTACATCGCAAACCTGTCCCTGAATACCGAAAAATTCATCGAATTTCCATTGACTATCACGATTAAAAGGGTATAATCATTTTTGTCTTTTGTTTGAAGGGCAAAAGCGTAGCGAAGCGGAGTCCCGCCCTGCGGGGCGAAGTCTCGCTTTGCGAGGACAAATGAAGGCCGGAGAGTGAGAATGGGCAAATTTGAAGAGAGATTTTGCTGCGTACATTCCGCACTTGTATTCCCCTGCCTTGTAAATTTATTGCTTTTTTGAAGAAGGAGAAGAGTGTGAGTAAAAAACAAATCTTATGTTATGTCATTATTTTTCATTTCATTTCGGATTATGCAATAGCTGATACGTGGACTACTATTCCCGATTGTCCCGGAGCAGTGAACACATATCCGCTTACAACAGAAGCATATGGAATCAGTAACGGCAGGATAGTTGGACGATACTATGACGGTCCTAATCATAGCCGCGGTTTTACTTATAATTTGAATACCCAACAATGGAATACTCTCGATTATCCCGGGGCAGTAAGCACAGACGCAAAAGGCATTAGCGGCAGTAGCATTGTTGGAAGTTATATAGGCAATAGCGGTAATTATAGCTTTATCTACAATGGAACAAATTGGACCAGTCTTTCGCATCCCGGCGCTTCTGTTACAAATGCATGTGGAATCAGCGGAAGCAACATTGTTGGAAGCTATAATTATTATGGTGACAGCGGTGATACTGGAACTTATGGTTTTCTTTATAATGGAATAAACTGGTCCAGTTTGAGTTTTCCTGGCATGAATTACACAGCAGCGTACGATATTGATGGGAGCAATATTGTTGGAATCTATGAGGATGGTTCACATGAACATGGTTTTTACTATGACGGGATAAGCTATACTTCCCTTGACTTTCCCGGGGCTACTTTGACATCTGCTCAGGGCATTAGCGGAGATAACATAGTTGGTTGTTATAATCCAGTTGATGGCGGCGCTAAAAGTTTTCTTTACAATATTAACTCCAAAACCTGGACTACAATTGCCTATCCTGGAATGCCGTATACGCAGGCATGCAGTATTGATGGCAGCAATATTGTTGGATTCTACGCTGATAATTCTAACGTTTATCACAATTTTGTTTATACGGTTCCCGAACCGGCCACGCTATTGCTTCTCGGCCTCGGTGCGGCGATTTTGAGGAAACGCAAAGGTTAAAGCTCAAATCTCAAAACCAAATCTTATAACTTTAAATTTTAAGATATGGCTTTACGTTTTAATCTTTTAGTTTTTAGCTTTCCTACATCCTCGTTTTTCCGCTGAAAACGTAACTTGTCCTTCTATGTTCTTCTTTAATAGAAAAACGGCGTGCTTAGCACACCCTACAACAGCGAGCCAACCTGGTAAACAATCAGCGTTATTATGTATGCCAGCAAAGTCAGCGAGACAAACTGAAAGACCGCCCATCGCCACGACGCGGTTTCGCTTCGGGTAACGGCTATCGTCGAAACACACGGTGCGCTAATCAGGCAAAAAAGCATTATGCAAAAGCCGACAAGCGGCGAGTAATCGGCCTGCAAATGCTCTCGCAGCGTATATATCGCCGCCGCGTTATCGCCGTGCGATGATACGGCGTAAATGATGCCTAACTGTGATACGAACAATTCCTTCGCGGCTGTCGCGCCGATTAACGCGGTGCCGATTTTCCAGTCGAAACCGAGCGGCTTTATCACCGGCTCAATCGCCCTGCCGACCCGGCCAATAACGGAATTCGATAACTGCGCCTGACGAGTTACATCGGGTGATACGCTGGCGGGGGTTTGCACGTTGATTTTGGGATAAGACATTGCCGCCCAAAGCAGGATTGAGAAGCCCAGAATCACCGTGCCCGCCTTTTTGAGATACAGCCAGCCGCGAAGCCACGTATGATTGAGAATTGACTTAAACGTGGGAACGCGATAAGGCGGAAGCTCCATAACAAACGGCGTCGCTTCGCCGCTTAAAATAGTCAGCCGCAAAATTTTGGCGGCGGCGACCGCCAGCGCGATACCGATAAGGTAGATTAGCCACAGGACAGGCCCACGCCAGTTTTGCGGGAAAAACGCCGGTATCAGCAGGCCGTAAATCGTCAGCCGCGCCCCACAGCTCATCAGGGGCAAGACCATAATCGTTGTCAGGCGGCTGCGCCTGTTTTCGAGAATGCGCGTCGCCATAATCGCCGGCACCGAGCAGCCGAAACCGATGAGCATCGGTATGAAACTTTTGCCGTGCAGGCCGATTTTGTGCATTAAGCGGTCCATAATAAAAGCCGCACGGGCCATATAGCCGGAGTCCTCGAGCATCGCTATCGCCAGAAACAAAATCAAAATATTGGGCAAAAAGACAAGTATTCCGCCCACGCCCGGTATTACCCCCTCGATTATTAGCGACCGCAGCCAGCTAACGGAACCATCGGGCCAGGCAAAAGCGAGCGCCCTTGCCAGCCAGCCGAAAAAATGCTCTAACCAGCCCATCGGGTAAGCGGCGATTGAAAAAGTCAGGAAGAAAACAAGATACATAAGCAGCAGAAAAATAGGCAGACCCAGAACACGATGAGTCAAAATCGCGTCGGCCATATCGCTTGTCGTATGCCGAAGCTCAACCGTGTCCTTGACCGCTTCCTGACAGGCGCCGGAAATAAAACCATAGCGTTTGTCGGCAATAACGGTTTCGGGGTCGTCGCCGAAAACCTTTTTCAGCCGGCTGATTTCATTGTTGAGCACGTCGTTTAGCGGCCCGCTTCGAACCTTCGAAAATATACCGGCGTCCTGCTCTAATAATTTTACCGCCAGCCAGCGTGAGCCGTATCGCGAGGCAATATCGGGATGCTGCGAAAGTATGACCGGCTCAATTGCGGTTATCGATTTTTCGATTTCATCGCCGTAGGTTATGCAATGCGTTCTCGGTTTCCCGCCCGCCAATGCCTCCGCCGTTACAGCGTCGAGCAGCGCCTCCCTGCCCAGGCCTTTATAGCCGATTGTCGGGACAATTGGCGTTTCCAGCAGCATCGACAGCTTATCAATATCGAAAACAATGCCCTGTCTTTCGGCAACGTCGCTCATATTGAACGCGAGCACAAGAGGAATGTCGATTTCTATAAGCTGGGTAGTCAGGTACAGGTTACGCTCGATATTGGAGCAATCGACAACGTCAATTACAACGTCGGGCCTTTCGTTTATAATAAAATTTCTTGCGACAAGCTCCTCTTCCGAAAAAGCCGTCAGGCCGTATGCCCCGGGCAGGTCAACGAAAGTAATCCGAAAGCCCCCGTGTGTGCAGTGCGCCTGCGTTGTCTCGATTGTCGTGCCGGGGTAATTGGCGACGTGATGGCCGGCGCCGGTAAGCATATTGAAAATGCTCGTCTTGCCGCAATTGGGGTTGCCGGCAAGCGCCACGGTTATCTTCTTTAACTTGTCGTCGGTCATATCCGCCATTATCTTCGTATTTTATATAAGTTAGGCATACCTAACTCGCTTCACAAAAAAATAATGCCTTATTCCGTTACCATAATTTTGTCGGCAACCCCCCTGCCCAGCGCCATCCTGCTGTTTTTAATGCTTACGACAAAAGGCCCCGACCCGCCGTTCCGCAGGACAGTGATTCGGGCCCCGGGCAGCAACCCCATTGCCGTCAATCGGCTTCTGATACCCCGCCCGCCCTGAATTCCAACAACGGTTACCCTCGCCCCTTCCTCAATTTCCGACAACGCCTTTGCTGTCATCGCGTCCATACCTTATCTTCTCACTTCCCTGCTCTTTGCAAATCTTTCAAGAATGCTCATAATGCTTTCGCCCTGCCGTCCGTGCTTTTTGGCGAAATCCGTAAAGTCCGCCATTCTCGCCACAATAGCGGGATTAAAAATATGCTCTGTCTTGCAGGCCGCCGGATGCGCGACGGAATGGTCCAGCCCTAAAAAATCCATAAAGAACGATTCGAGTATATCGTGCTTTTTCGCCACTTTTGCCGCCCGTGCAAGGCCCGCCTGCGTCAGCGAGACCGAGCCGTAAGGCCGGTAATTGACTAATCCCTTTTTCGCCAACAGTTTCAGCGCGCCCGTAACCGAGGGCCTCGCGACACCCAGCGATTCGGCTATATCCCTGCTCCTTGCCTCGCCGGAATCGTCGGTAACGTTTAGAATCGCCTCGAGATAATCCTCAAGCGAAGCGCTCAAATTCAGTTTTTTGCGTTCAGCCGTAATTTTCACACCTGCAACTGGCCATATAAATGTTAGCTACACCTAACATTATCGTCTATACGCCTGACTTTGTCAAACATTTTTAATGTTTTTCTGAAATATTCTCACAATTTCGGGCCGAGAATAAACTTGCGGATTCTGCCCGGCAGTGTTAAAATAATACTGATAAACGGGGCGTGGCGCAGTTTGGCTAGCGCACTTGCATGGGGTGCAAGGGGTCGCAGGTTCGAGTCCTGTCGCCCCGATTTTTCGGGCCTTGCCCGAAAAATAGAGCAGGTGAACAGCGGAACAGGTGAGCAGGCGATAAATGCTGGCACACGCATGAAATTGATTGAAGCAAGATAACGGTGAGTTCACCTGCGGTCAACTGCTCCCCTGTTCATCTCTCACCTTACTCTTATGGATTTCGGCCCGCAACAAATCGGCAAACTTCTTATCGCCATAGGGACGACTATCGTCCTGCTGGGTGTTCTGTTTTTATTATTAGGTCAGCTCGGCCTGTTCAAGCTCCCCGGCGATTTGCAGTTCGGCTCTAAAAACTGGCGGGTCTTCATCCCCATCACAAGCTGCATCATCATCTCAATTATCCTGACGCTGATTTTCTGGCTAATCAGTTATTTACGCCGATAAATTCCTGCCTCGAATACACAAAGATATAAAGAAAAAATTTAGTCATTGAGAGAACAATTCATATCGCTTGCCAATTCCTTCTTCAAGACAAATTCCTTTGCCCGTTTTTGCGCTTCGATTATTTGCTCGGGCATCATTTTGGCAGCGATATCTTGTTTGAGCTTAGCTTCATAATATCCTTCTCTCACACCTGCTATTAATAACCATTTATATGCTTCTACACAATCCTTGGCAACATTTAACCCCTCATAGTACTTTGCCCCATCGTAGTAAATAACGGCAAGATTAAGCTGGGCTGATATACATCCTTGATTTGCTGCCCTTTTAAACCACTTAAATGCTTCATTATAATCTTTTGGATAATCCGCTAAACCGGAATACATCATAGCAAGAAACAATTGAGATGCCATATGTCCGCGTTCGGCTGCTTTTTTTAACCATCTAATACCCTCATTGTGATCTTCTGGAATGCCCCTGCCATTAAAATATATGTTTCCGAGCTTGCATTGAGCATCTGCGCTGCCATGCTCTGCGGCTTTTAAAAACCATTTTGCCGCTTCATTCCAATCCTTAACGGTTGGACCTTCAGAATAAATAATTCCAATATAAGTTTCGGCATCCACTCTTCCCTGTTGAGCCGACTTGGTGAACCACTTAATTGCTTCATTATGATCATGTTTCACATCCTTGCCGTGATAATATCTATCGCCAAGCATATATTGGGCATTTGCATCCCCTTTATTAGCTTTTTCAATAAGTGATTGAATTGAGTTTGGGTCTGATGGAATTGAATTTGATTCGTCTGCATTTGAATTAATCGTATTAATACCCAGTATGATAAATACAAAAGTTGATAGCAGTTTATTAAGCATTTTTTTCTCCTTTGAAAAGGTCAAGATTTATTATAACAACGAAGTGGTTTTAAGGGAAATTCTTTTACTTCGCTTTTTTATAGAAATTGGCCTCGTGGTCTGAGAGCTTGTTTTCCTGAATCATCTTTTTAATCTGCTGCATATCGACGTTTCTGTGGTGTTCTCCTGAAGATGCTGATGCGGTAATAGCAGAAGAAACATTCAGTTGGCTGACTACGCTTTTAACAGATACAGCGGCAATGCCTGCGGCGATAACGAAAACCGCGGGCAGAAAATAACGGACGCCAAAGCCGGCAGACGCCGCTTCCGCAATGCCGTCGCGTCGGGATTCGAACCGGCACTTGTCGCAATAAATGCAATCGAGCTTGTCATTGAAACTCAGACCATATTCACAATTTGCGTATCGTTTCGCAGGCAATAACCGGCTAAAGAACGCGATTTTATTAAATAACGACAAAAACGCGCCGGCAGGACAAAAATACCTGCACCAGAAACGTGAATAGAACACTGAGCCGATAAGGGCAATGCAAATAATGACAAGCAGAACAGTGTCAAAATGACTGAAGCTAAATGCCTTAATCAATGGGTCTGGGGCAAAAGCGTTATGGTTTCGAGACAGGAAATGCAGGGTGATTAAAACAAAAAGAACGACGTATTTAACAAACCTGGCCTTTCGCATTCGCTCCTGTGATAAAACCGGCCGCAAAAGCACCGGCACTAATAAGCCGACAAGCTCCTGTAGAGCCCCGAAAGGACACAGATAGCCGCAATAGATATTGCCGAACAAAATCGCTAATAACGGCACACCGACAACCAATAAATATGTGCCGGCAAGCGAAGCGGACGGCAGCGCAAATGACAATAGCGTTGCGATTTGCTCGGTGGAAAACTGGGCATTAAAAATTACGCCGCCGACAATCAGATTGAAAACCAGAACAAACAACCGGCTGCGGAAACCGCCGCGGTATATAACAAACCCTGTAAGCAATAAAGAACCGATAAAATAAATCCCCTCAGGATTTGGCAGCCGATTGGCAGCAACGCTTGTTTTCTGCTGACCCGCCTGACCCAAAACGCCGGAAGCAAACGCAGCGCCGGACTGCGCCACCGATTGAATAATCGCTTTGGAGCTGACGGTCGCACCTGTTACCGCGTCGATATTGGCGAAGGGTTCAGGCCTGAAAATGTCGCGGCCCTTCAGTGAGCTGAACCACTCGCTTAACATATCGAGATAAGACGGCGTTTCGTTCGAGCGAATGATGTGAAAATCAATCAGGCCGCCGTTGACGTCGGCAAAGACAGCGATATTGATATGACCAGCGAAACCGCTGACCTTGCCGGCAAAATCGTCGGAGCTGAAAATAAACCCAGTTAATTTGTCGTTGGCATCGTATGTTTTGAAATAGGTCGCGGCTTTGCCTGTATTCGGAATCGTCGCGGCAGCCGCCTCAATCCGCATCGCCCCTGCTAACGATTGAGCCGCCTGCGCCGGCAGTGCCGGACTAAGCCGCAATCCGGCAAACGCGATAAGATTGGAGCAAATAACCAATGACGCCGCAACCCCAAATAACGTCCAGCCAGCCGCCCGTATCGGCGAAGCCGCAATTCCCCCTGCGGGACGTAAAATCCTCAAAACAGCAAAAGGCACGTTTGCCAGCATAAGCAATATGAAAACAAATAATGCCAATCGTGCGCCGAGGACGGGAATAACAACAAGCGAGGTAAGCAGCCCCCCTGCCGCCGCCCCGAAGTGGTCGGCTTTTTGGATACCGGAGGAGGCCGGTGTAATCTCGATTTTCCGGTCGGCTAACATACGGGCGGCTAAGGGAAAATAACAGCCCGCACACAGGCCGCAGACAAAAAAGGCAATCGCAAAATGCAAATGCCGCCAGTCCTCAGCAGGCCGGAAAGCCACAGCAGCAAGCACCGCGCAATGAATGGCTAAAACAGCAATCAAAAGCAACTCGCTGTAATTTATAAATCGGCTGCGAATAACCAAAAACCGGTTGGTAATACCCGCCCCTGCCGACAGACCAGCCATATACAGCGACGAAACCGCGCCGATATACAAATACAGCGAGCCGAACCTCGTCTGGTAAAGGAACATCAGGATAATCACAACGCCGATACCCGCCGCCCCCGCTGAAAACACCAGAAACTCGCAATCAAAAATCGAAACCCTGTCGCCCGCCTGCGACGTGAGGACAAATATCAATCGTATTAAAACGTAAATGATTATCGGCGCCAAAAAAACCGGGAAACCCGCAGGCAGCAAATGCTTGAACAGCCGCGTAACCGGAGCATCGGATTGCCTCGCTGACAGCAGCAAACTGTAAAGATTTGCCAATGGCCGCGAATCAAGATTGATTAAATGCTCGACAGGCAAATCAGCCGAATTGTAAGCGTCAATTGCCTTTGCGGCCCGGTCGGGCAGGTAAATACTTAATAGCCCGTTCGACGGATAAATCGCCTCGGCGTTCGGAATGCCGGCAAACCTGTCCCGCAAAGCGCCGGGGTCGCCCGTCAGGTCATCGCCGTCGGAAGCAATAAACCAGGCCAAATCGCCCGGGACAAAAACCATATTCGCAAACACCCGCGAAAGCGTCTGTTTCGTCGATGCACCGATGGTTACAAGCTCGGTGCCCATTATATTCTCGCCCGACGCGGCGCAAATCGCCAATACACCATCAGGATTAAGCGAGCGTTTGACCTGCCCGTAAAAATCCAGCGTCCAGTAGCGATTCGAAACCGAGCTGAGCACGTCAGGCATAT
>Ga0187886_1002006_pt1 | contig 17056 bp, 4 predicted proteins | sample June2016WEW_20_1_FD_133001 | JGI IMG/M metagenome (GOLD analysis project Ga0187886, IMG submission 133001) | Peatland microbial communities from SPRUCE experiment site at the Marcell Experimental Forest, Minnesota, USA - June2016WEW_20_150 | ecosystem: Environmental > Terrestrial > Soil >... | reverse complement strand
TAGCAGTAACCATTCCATTACCAACAGCAAGGGTTGCCCTGGCAATAGGTGCGGCTATATAAGTCCTGGTAAAGGTCTCTGGCCTGAAGGCGAGGTTTCTGGTAAGAGGATTGTTGATAAGACTTGCACCTTCGGCCTTATAGATTAATCCTGACCATGTTCCCTTAGAGAAGAATGCCTTTTCAGGATTCCAGATGAATTTATAGGTTGCCTTGCTAGCAGTAACCATTCCATTACCAACAGCAACAGCTGCCCTGGCAATAGGTGCGGCTATATAAGTCCTGGTAAAGGTCTCTGGCCTGAAGGCGAGGTTTCTGGTAAGAGGATTGTTGATTAAGCTGGCGCCTTTAGGATTATAGATAAGTCCTGTGCGGCTGCCGGCGCTGAAGAATTCCTTCTCGGGATTCCAGACAAAATTTTTGACAGCAACAGCTTTATCGGCTATCGAAACGCCATATTTATTGATAAATGCTCTACCTATATCTATGGAAGCACGCGCACCTAAGCCAATACCAGCGCCTATGGCATAATTCTTCCAATCACTATAACCTGTTTTGGCAAAAGCGGGATAAGTTAAAGCACCCACAACTGAATATGAAATATAGGAAGCCTTGTTTGTAGGCAGCACTAAATTCTCATAACTCCATTTTCCGACAGTAGCGATTCCCCTGCCTATGGGATAAACTATCTTATTGAGTATCACGGAATCAGTCGTTAACTTAGAGGAATAATTCTCAAGGGCCCATTTTCCCAAGCGGCCTATACCACCTATGCCGGTAGCTATGCCAGATATTCCATAAGTGGCTCCGAGAACAATTCCTGTCTCCTTTAACCCTATGGCATGTCCGGTCTGAGTTATACTGTTGAAATCCTCAGACGTCAAATTTAAATACGCCCAGCGCTGAGCAATCTTTACGTTTAATATTGGGATATTAAACGCATTTGCGCCATTTCTAAGAAGCGTTGCTCCGGCAAAACTAGTGAATACCCTTAAATTATCATTTAAACTCAGGAACCGGCCACCTGAAAGTAATGATACGCCGTTAGCACCGGCAGTAGCAATAGCTCCTGCTCCACCTGCGCTTATGAAAGAATTGGCAAGGCGGCTTCCGGTTAATGTTATTAGCCGGCCTTCGAATTTGGTGGCTGACGGGTTGACGATTGTATTGATTGCCTTGGCGGTCCAGGTATCGGCCTGAGAAAGATATTTACTGCTAGACGCGGCGCTTCCAAGGCCATTAAAGCCGCCGTAGAACAAATACCCAACCCCTAATGATTTTATCCCTTCCCCGAAACCTAACGGCTTTCCCTCATTAAAGATATTCGTGACGTTTTCAGTAAGATAATTGGCCTCTGCCATGAATAAGCCGTCGCGCAAGGTACTATCCGCTAATTTAAGTGTATCTAGAGCATAGGGTAGTTTCTCTAGATTATACAAACTCTTCAACAAGGTGCGGCTCATTGAGAGTTTTTGCACCGCGTTCTCGATATATCTGGTGCTCATTCCGGCTCTCTCTGCATTCAAAGCAAGCGATACAACCCTGCCGTACTTAGCCAGAAAGCTTGCCTCGAGTCCCGCCTGGGCAATACGCAAAACGCCGGGTATAGCGTATGGTATTAATGAAATGGCGGCAATAGTTGTCAGTTGGCCCTTGCTAAGGTTCTCTCCTGTTACATAATAATTCAACTCATTTGTACCGAGGGTAACCAAGCCGGCAGAAATTACTCCCAAAGTTGTCAATGCTGCTATCTGCACAGGAATGGTCAACTCTTTAGTCGCACCCCAACTTGCAAAATCTATAATAAGGCTTCCGGCAATTGCCCCGGTGGCAGTGGCTGCCGGCGTAGTAAAGGCAGCGTCATCCACAACCCCTATAGGCACCTCTCCTGTTCTGGTAATATGCGCATAAATTTCTTTGGAATATTTGTATGCGAACGCGCCAATTGCCATTCTATACGCCTCATTCGCCTCTGCGTATTTGCCTTTTGCCAATAGCTCTGGAACTTTATATTCTATAAGAAAGGCGTTTATATCTTTCGGGGTAATCCCTTCTATCCTTCCCTGTTTTCCGCTGGCAAATAGAAATTCGCGGTCTCTCTTAAGCAAATGATTCTTTCCCGGCAAAGTCCCGAAGTCCCCATTCGGCTCATCCGGCGTATCCCAAAGTCTAGTTGACATGGCGGGGTCGGCAGAACGCATCAGAATATTAATAGGTTCCATCGCATTTGCGGTAACGACCTTAAATTTACCGTTTTCTGCCGTAAGCTTCTGCCAGGTAAATTTACTGTTGGGGTCCTTACTGTTTGGATTCTCAGTCACAAAATACAGCTGGCCGCCATTATAGAAAAGCCCCTGCATCTGCTGGCTCTTGCCGTTCTTCTCAATGATGTAGGTAATGTCTGGTGTATCTACCATTACATTGTGCCCAATACCTAAATCTACACCACGCTTACCTATATTCACATTTCTTGTTATCCGGGTACCGTCACTTAGCTTAACCCCCTCCTGGCCCTTCGGTATTATTTCCCCTGTCGATAAATCATAATTCTGCGACTTACCGGACCTCATTCCTGTCTCAGGGTCGATCGGATAACGGATAACCACACGGTTATCAGTTCCCTGGCCGCGGACAGCCATTAATCCTCCACCATTTATAGAATCCCTTCCCTGGCTGTCTCTACCTTGCGTAAAGAACATATTTTTCTCCGGTTCAACCGGTTTTCCTGAAGTATCTGATAACCCTTCCGCGTAGCGGTCTACCCGCGTAATACCAGGGTCAAGATAACCGTCACGATAATAAATATTTTCTTTCTTGTCCGGCCAAAGGTTATCTATACCAAGTAAGCTACGCTCTTTTATCTCTTTAGAGGTAACCTCAAATGTCGTACCGTCTTTAAGCACGGCTGTTCCCTTGCCCTCAGCAGAAATAAAATGGTTCCCTATCCTAATACTTCTGCCCGGTTCAAGCGTGAAGTTTACCCTTGAGCCCTCGGTAAAATAAAGCGGGGTCAATACCTGTTCACCTTTGGCTGCGGTAGGATTAAAGGCAAGCTGTAGTGATGTCCCTGACTTTGCCGTCAACTTAAAGAGGTCGGGAACGCTAAAAGACGCTCCTCCTGGTAGTTCTACCGTAACCGGCTCTGCATTTGCTTGGGTGTCAACGGTAGTTCTTCTGTCGGGGGTTCCGGAAGTATTCGGCTGACGGCTTGCCCCGGGAAGTATCTTAATATCACTGCCGGTATTTTCTTTTGCGCCTGTCCCTGCCAATACTGACCGCCTGAATATGCGCAGGCCGCCTTCAACTGCTTTTATGCTTGTCGTCCCTTCCAGAGTAGCCAATGTGGTGCCGGTTACATCCTGCGCTTTCTGCTTGAATGTTATAGGGCCATTATCCTTAACATTAAAATAATGCGGAGTAACTAAACCGCTGCTATTTTTCGCTAAATAGTAATAAGCATCCACTACACCGTTGGAATTAAGGGTAGTGTCAACCGATCCTTTAGCACTACTTACAGAGAAGATATATTCATAGGCAGCCATTGCGTCCTCTGCATTTGGATATATGGACAGGATCCTGTCTGTATAGTTCCCTTTAATCCAGGAGAACAGGACGTTTTGCCTTTCTGTCACATTATTTAGAGCAAACCTGTTAAAGAAAAGCGGGCCGTTCCCTGCATAAGTATTCTGCTCATTATTGATACTGCCTTCTGAATCAACATATAAAGAGTCGCGATTCTTAAGCGTGCGCTGTTCCCAGGCCATTACATTTATGACATTTTTCGGCTGGCCAGGCAGGCGGCTATCTAATACCCTGCCTTCATTAGTCCTCTCTGTATCTTTACCTGACCAATAAGTTAAAGAAGGAATAGGGTGGGTCTCTGAGTTTTGGTAGGCAACCGGTACATCCTGCTTACTTTTATTAAGTAGCCATGTATCACGCAACTCATAGCTAAATTGCAGGTTACCCTGTCCATCAAGACCTATGCGCGCGGGTGTTTGGCCGTTTGTCCTAAGCACCAAGCCATCTACTCTGGTAATCGGCAGCACATACCCGCCCTGATAAAACCGCTCAACGCGGGATGCCTCAAATCTATACTTACTGCCGGCTACCGGCGTAAGCTGAAATTCCACTTCTTTCCCGTCAATCTCTGCCACTGCCCGGTTGGTAACACTGTCTACTTTTTCGAGATGATAGATAGTGCCTTCTTTTGTCTTTATGAAATAGACACTGCCTATTCGCAATACCTTTTCCTTACTGGGCTGTGCCTGCCTCATTATCGAAGGCATCATAAAAGAAAGGCCGTCATAATAGGTAACAGGCCCGCGCTCATCCGCTATTTGCGCGCTCTGTCCGCGGTATTGCCACCCGTTATAATTCTCCCATATCCCGAAATTATTTCTTATACTGTCATTAAAATAAACTTTTTCTTTCGGAACAAATGCCTCACCGTTATTATATTCAAGATACTGGATAAAACGGTCTACTTTCAGGGGTATATTTCTTTCTCCTCCTGTAACCAATTCATTGTTTCTCTGCAGTTCATAGTATGCTTCCATGGTTTTATCCGTAAGTTGCGGAAGGATGGTAGCGCTTAGCTGCCCTGTCCCGTTCTCAAAACCTTTGCCGTCCTTTGAAAGATTAAGCACGGGGTTATTTACTCCGCCCACCCAATCAATGGTGAAATTCTTTGTTTTCCCGTCAAGCCCGATATTGGCGTTAATGCTCCAGGGGATTGCGAAAGAGCCGTCCAAGTTAAATCCAGCTACCTTTATCTTGTTTCCGTCAAGCGGAGCAACATTGCCATATACCACTTTGCCATTATTATCTACGAGGTCAAAATGCTTTTCTCCGGCACCTTTAAAGAGGGGCTTCAAGAAGGTAAGTTCTGACCCAAAGAGACGCTGCAAAAAGATAAGCTTTGACCCTTCGCCGAATGTTTCAATTGTTTCAACTGCCGTAAGTGGTTGGCCCTTGACAGTTACATTTCCCTTATCTTTAAGTTCACCTTCAATAGGATATTCGCGGCTTACGAGCGCATTATTATAATTGACATTGGTAATAGGAGAGAAATCGAGGTTTCCTGTAGCAGGATTCATTGTTGACAGAACCAGCGTTCCCCAGGCATTCTCAACCATCCCGCCTTTTACGTCATTTACATAATAGGTCCAGCCGCCGGGGACGGAAATCTTTGTATCGGAGATTGCCGGTGCCCCTATGGCATCTACGGGAAGCTTTACACTGGTAGGCTTTCTGTCGGCAATTATTTTGCTGTCATCAAAAGTCGCCCGCACTGTCTGGGTTACGCCACTTGCATTGCGCACCTCGACAGTTTGTTTCTCCGGATGGGTTGCAATAATCTGTATGCCTGCCGCCGATAACTTATCTCTAGCAAACTCCTGGGTATTGGTACCTTTCAGGCCTGAGGGTAAAACAGGCAGCCCGCCGTAAATGCCTGCGGCCTGCACATCTGTTTTTCCGCCCTTTGTTACATCTGCTGCCTGCTGGCCAAGAAGCGGGGCTGTGCCGGAAAATTTCTTGTTACCTACTTGCGCCTCCCATGGGACAGTATTATTAGACGCAATATTATTTCCAAAGACAACGCCGAATTTATCCCGATTAATCCATCCCCTTGAAGATGCTCCGGCAACTTCAAAATCTCCTGCTTTATTCTGCCATGATAATTGCACTGTTGAAGTAGGACAGTACATTAAATTGGTATTGATCAGGTCCCCGAGGGTCATATTATGTGCCCTGAAGGCCCCTGCTGTTGCGGGGTCAAAACCGAGGGCTTCAAAATTCTGGCTTCCCTCGCCAATGCTATGTATTTTACTGCGCGATTCTTCTGTTAATTCCGAGCCGAAGCTTACAAGAATAGGCCGCGAGTTAACCAGTTGCGTCTGATCTAACCTCAGAACATTTCCCTGGCTAAGATCTAACGCTTCGCTATGCCTAAAGGGGTCCCTTGCATAGAAATTGTATGTTGAATTACCAAAAGCATCCCTGTAAATATCTCCAGGCAAGAATTTATCAACCCTATCTATACCCAGAAGAATCCTCTTCCCATTCAAGAGCTGTGTTTTTAGGGCTTCTTCATTTATGCCTTCCGGAAGGCTTCCTTCTGCAAAAGTAACTCCTTTTCTAACTCCATTATTATCAAATTCAAAGGCGAAACCGACGGTCGTCCTGGTTTTGCCGTTGATAAAAGTAACGTGGCCGTCTGTGGCGTTTGCGAATTTTCTTTCGTTATAATTTACTTTTGCTTTCGTAGCCTCTGGCACACCGATCCAAACCGCACCTGCCGCAGGAGAAGCTAAGGTAAATGGCTGGGTTTCTATATTCCCCTGCTTATCAAACCCAAACATCTCTCCCCACACGCCGTTACCCCAGGTCTTGTAAACGTCTAAGCCGCCTTCTAATTTAGATGGCACTATATCTTTCAATTGTAATACGGTAGGATTATTCCCGTATTTTAGCTCTGTAAGCGGTACTATTGTTGTTATTGTCTTGCCTCCAACCTGGGCTTCTATTACCCGTGCGGGCATCTCCTCTATTATTTTTCCTGTATTATCTTTTAGTGAAATATTATAGGTCTTGGCAGGATCAGTATTCTCCGGGACAGTGCCTTCAAGGCCGTTAATTTTAACTGTGTGGCCATCCTTGGAAACTATTGCATCCGTTACTTGTGAGATTTTTAAGAAATCTCCGGCAAGAAGAAATGCCGGTTTATTCTGGGAAGTTTTCGTATTTTTATCAGTAACAGTAATATCCGCGACACCAAAGATAGCGGCCTTGGCCTCTTTTAATTGCAGCTCGGCTGCAGGGCTACCATGATATCCCTTTGTCCCCAATGCATCGGAATTGCGGCCGTCAATAGCCCCGAATGGCCTCTCTCCGTTGGTAATACTACTGGGCTCAGGCGCGTAAGCAAGCGACAGATAGTCTAAATGATAATCAAACGCGTCTTTAACAACTACGCCCTCTTTATCAACTTCCATATCCTGCTTCCAGTTAATATCCCTCTTTATATCAACGATGCGCGTAGAATCGCTGCCTGTAAATGTACCGAGGCCCGCACTTAAGCTGCCTAAAGTAATAGTGCCTTTGCCGTAAAGTGAGCCAATATAAATATCAGGAGCAAAATGAATCGTGTTTGTCCAATCGGTATAATCGTGATAAAGCCTGCCGTCCGGCACATTGCTTAGCGTGGCTTTTTCCAGTGAGCCCGCTATTACATCGGGATGGAAACTCTCTGCCTCCGGAACTTCCCGGCGCGACCTGTTGGGAACGGCTTCAACGGTCCACTTTGCGCCAGCAGAGAAAGCAGGCGTATTAGCGTCAAAATTTCCTCTCTCATCCATCAACACCCCGAAAGTTCCTCTTACTGAATTTATGTCTCCCGCGGAGGGCTTAATTGAAATATATGTCCCTTCACCATAACGCTCTGCGCTACCACTGCCTTCCTCTTGTTTAAACAGGTAAGGCGAAACCAAAAGCCCTTCCCCTTTAAAGAGAAAAACCGGCTTGCCGTCGGGCATCAAAGAAACATTCCCTTTATTTTCATCTGCATTCCATTCAGCTGTCCTTACTCCAAAGAAACGTAAGGCGTCTATGGATAACGGAATATTTATCGCGTCTCCTGCATTCTCGCTTGTGTATGACTGCAAAGCCAGGTTGCCGCTCATTTGAATCGTCTTCCAATCCTGGCTCTTAGAGCCGATATTTATAACATCGCGATACCCGGATAAATAGTGAGTCAAATCTGCCTCTGCCGGATTATCAGTCCTTTCCCAGGAATCTCCTACTTTTTTATAATAATTAAAATTATTTATCTGGCCTGCCCATTCCTGATATATATGGTTATCACTTTTACGAGGCGAAAAACCATCAGCAGTTCTTTCAAGCACGCCCATTACTCCGTTCTTGGTAAAACTCGTAAAATATTCTGCGCCTTCAAAGGGAACTGAGTCTCTGCGCGCAGAATCAATAAACAATTGCGTGCCCGGCCCAAAATTAGCCGCTGCCGTAAGGCTACCTTCCTGATTAAAATTAAGGTTAAAAGCTAATGCGGGATTTGCGGAATTAGGAACTCCCTTAAAGTCTAGTGTATAGGTGCCTTCGCCTTCGATAGAGGCGGGGTCTGTAACACGAAATGGGAGATCATTAAGACCCGGGATGAAAGAGACGTGCGCGCTGGTTAACGACTTAGCTCCGGTAAGATTTACGCCCGAGCCTGCAGTTCCTACTGCGCTACGGTAAGGATCCCCTCTAAAAGCAGCGGCAAAATCCGGCTCGGCAATTACTAACTTTTCAACTCCCTGTGAATCAAAGCGCCGCGTAGCATCAAAAACCTCTCCGTCAAAATTAAATGCCGCAACCCTGTTATCAAACTTTAAGCTGACTATGGATAAATCGCCCCACCCATCCAGTGCCGCTGTGCTTCTATAACCGCTTATACCTGTTAAAGTAAGGATACCTTCCTTATCGCTTATCGTAACCGGCACAGCCACATTGCCGGGCCAGAATTCCATGCCAACGCCCTTGCCGCTATCCAACGGCCGGTAGGCCCTTGAGCCACCTGCAAAAATTATCTCCATATTGCTATATGTCAAATCCACCCGGCCGTTATAAGTATCTATTGTGGCGAGTTGTTGTGGCAGTGGTGAATTTTCTTTTATGCGCAGCCTGCTATACCTATCTTCGGCAGTGGGATTCGTAAACGGCATAACTGTCGGGTTGTTGGTATCTATAAACGGCTCAACACCATAAACCCCGTTTTTAGCATCGTAGGCACCGCGAAAACCAACCTGTCCTTTAAGGCGGATATAATCCCCTTCAAAAGAAACATCCGCATTTGTAGGCAGGGTATCGTTGGGTATTAAACCCCTGATCTGTTTTAGGGAGTCTTCTCCGATGGAAGCTGCCGAACCAGGCGCCCCATGCGGCGTAACCATTTCATAAGTGTAGCCCCTTATAGCAAGATTTGAGATATCATTACTGTCTGGTGTGATTAAAACAATGGCCGGCGAGGTGTTCTTTTCAAGAACTTCGGTATGTGTATCATCTCCTCCAAAAAAGAAGCCTGAAAAAGTCCTGTCGATTACTACCTTGGATTTTTGCGATGTGAAAGATGTAGCAGAACCCTGGATTACTGCTTTATCACTTAAGCCATTCTCATTAGAAGCCCATGCTTTTCCGGATGAGCCCTTAAAGACCCATACCCCGCTTGGGTCAAATTGGACAGAATATTTACCTATTGCTTTAGCATCGCCAAAATTGGAATATGGTTGTTCTGCTGTCCCGATAACCCTTCCTGCCGCCGAATATGTTTCGAGTACCCTGCCGTTAACTTCTGAAATCTGGCGCGTAGCGGCGATATCTGAAGGGATAACCAAATATTGATCGTTATCCAGGCGGGCAGCGTAAAATTTACCCGGCTCCCATTCTGTGATGGCCAATTTATTAGCGGCGTAATATTTCTCCAAGTCAGCTTTTGCCATTCCCCCAGGAGGAGCTTTCGTGAAACTTACAGGAGTAGCAGATATTCGCGTATCAGAAGGATCGCCAAACCCCCCTCTGTCTATTGTCCACTCCCAGGTATTTCTCTGCGTATAGGTAGTTGTCTTCACGGTGATGGGCGAGATAGCCGGATCAACTGACGGGCTTACCGACGCTCCAAAGGTTTGCTCATATTCTTTGACATTGCCGTTAAATGTATTTTTAATTATATCGGCCCTTATCGCGTTTCCGGCATCATTACCAACTAGAGCCTCTGCGGTCTCTCCCCATAGCCCGAGGTATCCGTAGACAGCTGCTTCTTTGTTGCCAATACTCTCAACATGAAGGTTACGCCTGTTTTGAGTAGCATTTACATCTCGTATCATTATGTCGTTGCCGAATTCAAAACCAGTAGTTCCCGCAAAACTTCCCACGGCTACCGCTGTAGAAACTTGCCGGGGATCAATTTTATTGTTATGACCGGCAAAATTTAGACGGACAGGGGAAAGCATATTAGTTATTAAAGACCCAAGCTGTTTTACGTTTACGGTTGTATCAGCGTGCCTATAGGCAAGATTTCTGGCTGCGTCTAAAAACTGGGAAAGGGCAGGGTCAGAAAGAAACTCCTGCGTGGCATCTGCGGTTTCTGGATTATTTATTCTTTTTTCCATTTCATCAAAGAACTTTTGTTCAGTATGATTAAACGTATCTCGCAGTGTCGCGTTTTGCCCTAATTCGCTAGGGCCGTATAAAAGAATGCACGGTATCAGCTGCTGCGTCTGTTCCGGATATTTTTCACTCAACTTTCTCCAGGCAGGGGTAATCTTCATGTAATCGCTCATATCGCTAACTTTTTTAAGATATCCTTCGAAGCGGGTCCAGAGGTTCTTTGCCGCGCTCCACTTCTGGGATAAATAATCCTGGTAGCTTATTCTGTCTTTTGCAGGGTCCCGCAGAACACTTATTCTCTTTTCCAGTTGTTGCTGCAGGAATTTACTGTTAACCGCGTTGGGATTGATTTTGTGAGGATTGACCCCGAACATATTTGCGCTGTACCAGATGTCGTTGGTCATCTTAGTCAGGGTATCTGCCGCGGCATCATGATAAGTAGAGCTTAAGTAGTTGTTTAGAGAAGTAATATAGACAGGGAAAAGGTTCATTTTACGCCAATCGTTAGGGTTGCGGCCTGATTTTGCCAAGCTCTCTTTTACTAACTTCGCCCTCTCTGCCAGCAGGTCAAGCCCGAACATCTCTGCTACCTTGGCATTCATTAAGACAAGATTATAAGTTTGCATATAAGGCGCAACATAATCCGGGTTTTGCCTTCCAGAAGGAAGATACATATTGTTACTTCCTTCGATGGGCGCGGTTCCGCCATAAGTTGATATATTCCTGCCTATACCGCGTATATCAAGATACATATAATCAAGAAATCCTGCTTGTTTTGCTGAAGTAATCTGACCCATAACCTTTGCTAGATCCCCTTGCCGCTCAAGGTCAGAAGCAAGTACGGGTTGATTATCAACCGTCAGTATATAATCAGTCCCCGTAAAGCTGCGATACCCATTATATATGGCGCTTGAGCCAAGCATCTGTAATGTCGGCATTGCGGCATAAAGTGTTTGTTTATCTTTTACTGAGTCGGCAAGATAGGTTAACCCGTAAGAAACGCCGGCGTTTACCAGGCCGCTCATGGCAGCATTACTGAGAGTTTCCAATCCCGTAGAGTTACCCTTCCCGTCTTTATTAAAATCGAACCACGGCCTTGGTGAGTCGCTAAACATCATGCCAGAACCGAAAGCGCCGACTGCCTGGCCAAGCATACGGCTGTATTCCGGCTTCATTTCGGTTTTGCGCGATAGTTCGTACTCCACTCCAAAACCAATGCCCTGGGTAATCATACCCTTTGTAAACGACGTAAATTGAAACTGCCGCCAATCGCTTGTGGGCAGCCCCTTTGCATCCAAAGCGTTGCCATTTTGGTCCACGTTATAGAAAGTGCCTTTAACGCCGGTCCATGCCCCATTAAAGAATCCTGTATTGTTAGATGCCCCGCGTATTCCGCCCAAAACACCGTTTACCCCAATAGTTGCGCCTGCTGAGCCCAGAAAACTAGCCAGCCCGTAACGCAGCTGTTCATCTTTTATCCCGGAAAGTTTCTTTTGAAAATACAAAGTCAGGTGGCCTTGGGCAAAACCTACTCCTGCACCAACCCCAGCCCCGATTCCCGGATTACCAGGCCCTACTCCAAGAGCGCCCACGCCGTTGGTGGCCCCATAATAAGCACCATTTATACCGCCGCTTACAACGTAACCCATTATCTGTGAAGTATTGGCGCTCCAGCCCCAGTTGCGATACCCGAAAGTAGCCACGTTCTGGCCTACACTTCCTGCAAACTGCCCCACGCAAAAACCTGCCCAACCGCCGCCGCCGACTACAGCAAATGCCGCGCCTATGCCAAGATTAATTGCTGCTGCTTTCCAGTCAGGAGGCTTCATCAGGTCGCCCATAACATCATTCATATGGCTGCTGTAATAACTCCTTGCGCCAAGCACCTGCTTTGCCTCGTTATCTGTTAGGAGTTGAGCGTTGGAAGTTGAAATCCGGGAGCCAGGAATAAGGGCATAACCTGAAAATTCCTGCAGGAATTTCTCAATAGGCAGGAACTCTTCCCTGTGCTCATCTACATAATAAACCTTCTCATCTGTGACACTGGTAATAAATATATAGTGGTCAACTTTCAGGTGGGCAATAAAAGGCGTGGCATTTTTCAGGGCTGCCAGCGTAGTATCTATCTTTGCCGGATAAAGCTGCTCGCCGAAAAATCTTGATGCCTGGGAAAGGGCATAGAGGGAATTTTTGATTACTGTGGGGTTTCCCTCCGGCTTCACTACATCATTAAGGATATCTACTGTTAAACTCATGACCGCGATATCCTGCTCTTCTACCTGTTTACCCTGATAGCGCAGGTAATCGTAAAGCGCCTTGGAACCGCAAGGGCGGCCTTTCAGCCAATTATAAATCTCTTCAATTCTTTTCTTAGAGATATTCAGCGGTTTCTCAAGCTGGACTGTTACATCAGGTGAAAGGCGAATAGCATTTATGGGTTTTCCGGATATGTCTTTTAGTATATTTCTTACTGCCAGGGGTATATCTAAAGATTGGATATTTCTGGTATAGGAAGGAGTGAAAGTATTAAGGCCTGGTTTCTGCCAGAGCACCCGCCAGTCATATTCAATTGCCTGGGCAACCTGCTCCGGTAAAAATACAGCCACGACAATAAAAGCCACTATTCTTATCCAATTCTTGAAACTGGACTTAAATACTGGCTTTTCTTCGTTGTGAAGTGGTTCAGCAGTTTTCTCTTCCCGTGGCTTTGGGTTTTCCATCTTATTTACCTATATTTAAAGCATAAAAACAAATTCTCCCCCTTACCCCCAAACACTGATTTCACGGATTTCTCAATCACGGATTTCATTGTGTTAGTTTTTTGTAATACTTTTTTAAACTTCTTATTAATCTTTTAAATAAAAAGCCGAGTTATCAAATACTTTTTTTAAGTATTCGGTAACCCGGCTGTCCTTTAGATAAATCCTTTATCAGGATCCGTGGCTTTGTGCCCCCATCTTACGATGGGTTTACCTTTTCGTACTTTATTTCAACTTGCAACCCAAGTATAACACGCGTTACCTATATGTCAAGTAAAATTCCCCATAAAAAAGAGAGCGTTTTCTTTCTTGCCGTTCTTGCGTATCTTATGGGTATTGCAGAAGTTGCCAAGCTTATATTTTATAATTTATTGCCCTTTTTTAAGGGTTTTTTCTTGCATAGAATACGCGCTTAATAGGGTGGTTTAATACCATGGTTTTCCTAAAACTTAATCCGGAGAGCAAGAAATCCTCCAACGAGAAATGAAATATAGATTGGACATTTGTATACTAAGATTCGTCCAGTCTGGACATTTGATTAGATGACTACTTGCCTGAACCTGAGAAAGCACTTGTCAAACCGCCCTGCGAAAACTTGATCATTATAGGCCCAGCCACCACTATGGCTATAACCGGCAGGATACAGAATATTAGGGGTATAAGTATCTTTATGGGCGCTTTTAAAGCTACCCTCTCGCCTCTACGGAAACGCTGCAGCCGGGTATCTTCAGAGATAATAGTAAAAGCTTCTGCCACAGGGGTACCCATGCGGTCTGACTGCACAAGGGCATGCACAAAAGAAAAGCACTCTATCAAGTTTATCCTTCTAGACATATCTTTTAAGGCCTGGTTACGGGGCTTGCCCCATTTAATCTCCTCCAAGACAAAAGCTAACTCCTCAGTCATAGGGTTTTGCGGCAGCTTCTCTACTACCCAGCGCATGGCAGTAGTCAAATCAAGCCCTGCCTCCACACATAGCCCCAGAAGGTCTACTGTTTCCGGGAGAAGTTTGGAAATAATGTTTTTTCTCTTGGCTATCTTCCTGCTTATCACAAAGTCGGGGAAAAAGAAGCCTATTATCGCGCCCACTGGCGCTACTGCCGGCAGCTCTTTCGAAAAAGCAAAGTAACTTCCAATGCCTACTAACGCTGCCAATATAATCTTGAAGTTAAAGAATGCTGCGGCGGTAAGGCTAATGCGGGCAGCATCCAGCTTTATTCTGATGCGCTGCTCTATTTTCATTCTCTTTAAGAAAAACCCGCTCACAGGCAGAAGAAGACCAAGAACGGCAGAAAGAGGATCTCTTTTAGGGTGCTGCCTGGACTCTTCAACGGGTATCCTTACCCTGCGCGCCTGGCCAGGAGAAGTAACTGTGGAAGCAAAGATAACCATGATTATCGCGCAGGCCATTAACCCATAAATAACAATAAGCATACTTTCTCCTAAAGCTACATATCAATTTTGCTGAACTTCGCAATCAAAAATACGCCTACAATCATCAATGCCACAGCTACTACGATAAGCATCCTACCTGTTTCCGTCTCAAACATGACGTTAAAATGCTCGTGGTTAAAGCTGTAGGTAACCGCTGTAAAAACAAAAGGCAATATTGACATCACTACACCCTGGATCTTCCCTTGCAGGGTGAGGGTCGCGATATTTTCTTTTAGTTTCTGGTTGTCGCGAATGGTAACGGACAACCTTGATAGTACTTTTGTTAGATCCCCTCCTGTTTCCTTTGCCACCATGATGGCATTTACAAGCATTCCTACATCAGAAATATTTACTCTTTTATTGAACCGCTGCAGGCTCTCTTCAAACACCACGCCCATTTTATTCTCTCTTACCACAAGCCCCAATTCCTGGGAAATAGGCGGGGGCATCTCCTCAACCACGGACTCCATTGCCTGCAAAAGCGACATCCCGCTTTTTAATGCCGAAGAGAGCATGATAATGGTGTCTACCAGTTGCTGGCTTAAACGGTGCCTACGGATTGCTTCAATCCTTTTTATTACCAGGGTCGGCAGAATTGGCCCGAGAATAAGGCCGAGTGCGAGAAAGACGAAATTATGAAAGAAATATACCCCTAACCCTCCGACAACAATAGGGACCGTCACATAGATAAAAGCGAGCTTCTCTTTTTCTACGTAGACGAACATGTTATCCAGTTCCTTTTCTACGTGCAATACCTGCCTCTGGAGAGGCCGCTGCGTTCTTTCTGCCATGAGGGGAATAATCTCCATGGCAACCAAGCTTACGGAGCTAAACACCAGAAGAAAAATTAATACCTCAAGGAACATCCTCTATTCTCCTAATAAGGGGCTGACCAGTTCGGATGGGTAGTGTTCCAATCGCCTATATCCGTGTTGGTAAAATTATAGCTCTCGGTTGCGCCGGGCTCATATTGCCTGCCGTAACCAAACTGGTCTCCTACGCCGCGCCATTTGCTTTGAAGGCTGCGCCTGATATAATTAGACATCGTAAGCAATACGCCGATAACAATGGCTATCAAAATAGCGTATTCTAAAGCCAGCGAACCGCAGGTACGATTTTTCATTGCCCATAGCCTCCAAACTCAATTGCGACCAGCTTCCTTTCTGCCCCGCCCTTACTCACTGTAAAGAATAATGTTTGCGTCTTAGCCCGCCGGCGCACGCTGTCTACAGCCACCACCGTCTTTGCGGAATCACTGTAATAAACCCTCCAGTTTTTAAAAACCGGGGCTACCCTGGCATAACGGCGGTTGCCAAAAGCAACCCCCCTTAAAAAATTCTGTTTGTATTTATTGCGCTCTTCGTCTGTCTTGGCCAGGCCGTAACGTGCCCCTATATCTCTTCCCAAAAGGTTTAAGTGTTCCCAATCAATATCTCTTATTACCCGCTCGTTACCTTTCCTCATCCCATCCCAGATCATCCTGCAGAAATCAGCGTCTCCTTGGCTACTCTGGTTTATAAAAAGAAAAGCAAAGAATGCCACTGCTGCTATTAATATTGCCGCGGTAAGGTATTTTGTTTTTGAAGTCTTACTTTCCTGTTCCATCTGTACTCCTCTCAAAGATAAAATTTTCAGGCAGAACGGTTGTCGTTAGAAACCACCCTGGCTATGTCGCCATTAAGGAGTAAAATCTATCCGCGATACCCGCCTGCTGGGACTGCCTCCGCTATAATAACCCGTTCCTGTCCTCGTTATATTAAACAACGGCACGCTGTCATCGCAATGACAGGAGTCTGCGACTAACTTGGAGCAGGTCTTTATAAATCCCGAGGATGGGACTACCCTGGCTGGCTCTGAAGGCCCAAGGAGCGGATTCCACGGGCCAAGTATTCCCATGCTTGATTTTGGCTCAAGCCGCGTAATGGTAACTTTAGGCCTTCCTGCCGAGTGTTCCAGGCAGGTACAGGTTTTAAACATTGACGAGTCGCATGTCTCAATGGAGGGCATCGTAAATTTCACGCTTACCCTTATTTCATGGTAGCCGGCAGAATCACACCACCAGTAAACAGCGGGCGTATCTCTGCCTTCGCCTCCATAGTCAATATACTGCGTTGTCCCGGCTGAATCAGTCCAGGTATCCACAATGTTAAGGGAATCTGAAGGAGGCTTGACAGCTTCTATGTTAGTATATAACGCCTTGCAGGCAGCCGTGAAGGCGCTAATTTTATTAATTAAATCAGTGAGCCTGTTTTGCACGTCAGCAAATTCATCGGTTAAATTCGCATTTATAGTGCCGAAGGAAGATGGCAGGGCTCCTACAGGCCCACGGCAAGGCGAGTTTGTCACGCAGGTCGGAGTCGCACAACCGGTTTTGCAGGGGCTGCCGCAGCCGAGCTTACAGGCAAGAAGACTTATTCTTTTACCCTCGATTTTACCTTGCCAGGTTCCTGTTGCTGTTACAGGGCCTACGGCCGCTATCAATTTATTCAGGGAATCATAATAATCGGTGTCCTTGTTTGGGTTATAGAAGACAGGAAGCCATATATACCAACTGTTTGCAAGCAAGGATATATCCATATCCCTTATCGCTTTTATTTCACTGTTGACCTTCTTCAGCGCTTCTATTGCTTTATCTACATCGTCAAAACAATTGGCGGGATATCCGCCGCTACAGAGGCCTTTACAGCAGGGACAAGT
>Ga0187886_1002005_pt1 | contig 17069 bp, 14 predicted proteins | sample June2016WEW_20_1_FD_133001 | JGI IMG/M metagenome (GOLD analysis project Ga0187886, IMG submission 133001) | Peatland microbial communities from SPRUCE experiment site at the Marcell Experimental Forest, Minnesota, USA - June2016WEW_20_150 | ecosystem: Environmental > Terrestrial > Soil >... | reverse complement strand
TTACATCAGCCCGGTTCCATACTAGTGTTTCAGTGAGCGCAGCCGAACTTACGCTTTGATCTGCGCAGCAGAGAATCCTTTGCCAGTAAGGATTTCTTTTACTCTGTCTTTGTGATTCCCCTGCAATTCAATGAGACCGTCTTTCACAGTCCCTCCACACGCAAGTCTTGCTTTGAGGTAGCTCGTGAGCTCTCCGAGGTCTATTTCGTGAGGGTCCATGCCCTCGATTACGGTGACCTCCTTTCCGTAGCGCCTTCTGTTCACTTTTACTGTTATTCGTTGTTGTTCCTTAGCTACTTCTTCACAGATGCATAACTCGCTAGGGAGTCCGCAAACGGTACACATTCCAGAGCTCATGCCTTTTTGGAAACCTCCGATTACTCGGTATGTGTTGCTTATGTCGCTTCAGATTAATAAACGTTAGAGTTCTGTTAAGGCTTTTTTCGGCTTCAAGCCACCGAAACTGCGCGAATTTAAGTGCTTCAGAGAGCTTCCGTCAACAAAGTACGCTCTCAAGGAGCAATCAGAAGTTTACTCGTGCCGGGAAATTAGGACCCACCTTAACCCTCGAACGGTGGGATGCAGCGCGCACTTCCGCCCACAAATACATTTTTACCTGTCGCGTTTTATGTAGCTACTATGCACGAATTGCCCCACGATGAAGCCATAGAGTTTGTCAAAGCGAAAAAGTATGGGAACCTCGCACTATGCGGCAAAAACCAGCCGTATTGCATTCCGATCGCTTATACACACACCGACGCCGCGCTGCTCCTCTTTCAGAGCTCGCGTGGACGTGCTCTGGAGTATCTTGAAGCGAACCAGAGAGCTTGCTTTGAGATTCACGATATTAAAGGCTTCAGAGACTGGAGATCAGTTATTATTGAAGGCTGGATCAGCCGAGTGACAGATCCTTCGGAACTGAGAGACGCACTCAAGACGATTGAGAAGAACATCAATCTGATAGAAGGATCATATGGGGACGCTGCACGAGCAATAACGAGCGGAAAGGCAGGCGGCGTCTACAAGATCCTCATAGAGAAACTCAGTGCGGTTCATTCCTGAGGACGACCGCGCTGCTCGCAGCTTTCACCGTCCCGCCGTTCGTCGAGCTCGCTCGCGGGATGATGTTACGCGTCACCTTGATCGACCCGCAGAGCTGCGGGCGAGCAGCAGGAGGCATGATGAGCAATAGTCGACTCAATTGGAAAGTTGGAGGCGAAGCCGGATACGGTATAATGACCGTCGGCGAGATCTTTTCAAAGGCATTCATCAAAGGCGGCTACTACGTTGTTGCGCACACAGAATACCCTTCACTAATCCGGGGAGGGCACAATACGTTCCAAATCAGGATCGACGCGCAATGCATTAGGGCTCCGATCCAACCGGTAGACATCCTTGTCGCACTAAACGCAGAGACGATAGAACTGGATTTGAACGACCTAGTCCCGGGAGGTGTGCTTCTCTACGATGCACAGAGCTCCAACGTTGCACCGACGCGTGAAGATATTACCTTATGCGACGTGCCTCTGCTACAGCTCGTGACTGACTTACACCTCCCCAAAGTAGCCGTAAACGTGGCCGCAATGGGGGCCTCCATAGGCCTGATCGGATACGAGCTTACGCTAATGAATGCCGCCATTCAAGACGCATTTGGAGGCAAAGGCGAAAAAATCGTCGAGCAAAATGTGAGCGCTGCACAAGCAGGATACGATTACGTGACGCGTGCGTATCCAGAACCGTACAAAGGTGGACTAGTCCCTACCCAAGGCCCGCGCAGAATGACTTTAACCGGAAACGACGCGATCTGCATGGGCGCGCTGAAAGCCGGGATGAAGTTTATTGCCATCTACCCGATGACGCCAACACATACTGTTATGACGTACATCGCCGCGAACGCGCGAGAGTACGGCGTTGCGATGGTGCAGCCTGAGGACGAAATCGCCGGGATCAATATGGCTATTGGGGCAAGCTTCGCCGGCGCTCGGTCAATGGTGGCAACGTCCGGGGGGGGCTTTTCGCTGATGGTTGAGGGGCTCGGACTGGCAGGGGCGACCGAGAACCCGCTTGTCGTCATTGACGGTCAACGTCCTGGTCCTTCGACAGGGCTTGCAACTCGCACCGCCCAGGGCGACCTGCGATTTTGCCTTCACGCTTCCCAGGGGGATTTCTTCAGGGTGGTGCTCGCGCCGGGTGATCCAGAAGAGTGCTTCTTCGAAACGTTCAGGGCGTTCAATCTTGCTGATACCCTCCAAACGCCGGTGCTCGTGCTCACTGACAAGCATCTGGCAACCACGTTTTTTGCGGAGGAACCATTCGAAACGGACGGACTTGCTATCGACCGCGGCTTACTCCTCGCAGAAGGACAGGTACCGGCTGATTTCAAGCGATATGACGCGACCCCTGCAGGCGTATCAGCACGGACCGTGCCGGGAATTGAAGGCGGTATGTTCAACGCAAACAGCGACGAACACGACGAGCGCGGCCACGTTTCTGAAGATGCACCGGTCGTTGCGGCGTTGGTCGACAAGCGGTGCAGGAAGTATTTCACCGCCGCTGCGCTCCTCGAAGGGATCAAGTACCACGGCAATGAGACGTCGGGTACGGTGCTAGTTGGGTGGGGCTCAACGAAAGGAGCGATCCTTGACGCTATGGATCTCCTTCGATTACACGACGGCGTTGATCTCGGGTTCTTGCAGGTGCTCTTTATGAGCCCCTTCCCCTCGCAACTCGTAAAAAAGCGCCTTGAGGGCAATAAAGTCATTCTGATCGAAAACAACCGGGGCGCGCAGCTGGGCAGCCTCATAAAAGAGCACGCGCAGATCAGGCCCGATCACGCCATTTTGAAGTACGACGGAAGGGCGTTCAACGCCGATGAACTCTGCGAGCGCATCAAGGAGGTGCTCTGAGATGGGGGACGTGCATCGCTACGACGTGCCTGATACATGGCCGACGTGGTGTCCTGGGTGCGGGAACTTCGGCATTTGGAACGCAATGAAAAATGCGTACGCTAACATTGACCTTGCGCCCCACAGGACAGCGATTGTGTGCGGCATCGGGTGCTCGGGAAACCTCAGCTACTGGATCAACACATATGTGCTTCACAGCCTGCACGGGCGGTCGATTCCTGTTGCACAGGGCGTGAAACTCGCAAACAGCGACTTGACGGTCATCGTGCACGCCGGGGACGGCGATACGTACGGTGAGGGGCTCGGACACCTTCTGCACGCGGCTCGGCGAAACATCGACATCACGGTGTTTGTGCACGATAACCAGGTGTACGGCCTTACGACCGGCCAGCCGTCGCCAACGAGCTTTAAGGGTACCAAATGGAAAGTCGCCCCGGAAGGCGTCTTCGCGGCCCCTATCGCGCCCCTGCCCCTTGCGCTTATCGCCGGGGCGACCTTCGTCGGACGCGGTTTTAGCGGTGAGAACAAGCACCTCAGTGAACTGATGGTAAGGGCAATCCGGCACAAGGGGTTCTCGCTCGTCGATATCGGCCAACCGTGCGTTACGTTTAACCACGTCAACACGTGGAAGTGGTGGAACGACCACGTTTACACGCTCGACGAAACTGAGCACGATCGCTTCAGTTACGAGCTCGCCCTCAAAAAGGCGCAGGAAGTCGGAGATAAGCTGCCGATAGGGGTGCTGTACGAGGCGGAAAAACCAACGTTCGATGACGAGTACCGTTCCTTAAACGCGGAAACCCTCGCCCGTGCGCCGATAGACGATATCGACGTCGACAAGCTTATGGCGCGGCACCTTTAGACGGCTTGCCACGCGCCGCGGGCTTGCGAAAGATCATCACGTACTCGTGCTTGAACAGATAGAACCCACCCACGAGCGCGCGGTACTTCCACAAGTTGCCGTTCTTTCCTTTGCCGCGTTCGTTGTTGAGGATCTCCTTGACGTTGATCGCCTTGAGCACAAAGCCGGCGTCCACGCAGCGTTGCATGCACATAAATCCGAGCGGGACGAGCCGCGAATCCACGTACTTGTCGCCAATCACGAGCGCCATGAACCCGGCCGGTTTGACCAGGTCATACGCGTGCCGTGCGACCAAACCGATCTTGTCCAAAAAAGCCGCCTCTGTTGGCACGCGCGAAAGATCGCCTTCGCGTTCGCTGAACCGGATGATGTCGTGATAGGGCGGATGCAAGATTATGCAGTCAGCCGCGTCGGCGCCCCATTCCCTAAGCGTGGCGTGCACGCGCTTCGCCGTTATCGCCGTCGTGGAGTCACCCACGAGCACGGCGACCGGAACGTTGTGCGGGTTTTCTGCGCTGTTTATGCGCTCCAGTGACCGTTCAGCCACGCCCGGATCGATCTCGACGCCGAGTCCGGCTCTACCGAGCCGCTTGCATTCGATGAGCGTCGTACCCATACCGCTGAAAAGGTCGACCACGGCATCGCCGCGCTTCGTGAAACGGGTCAAGACCTGATGCGGGATCTGGGGGATAAAGTTCCCCCAGTAGTCCCCGACGTGCGGGCCGGTCTTGTCGCGTGGGCCGAGGAGCCACAGGGAGTCGAGAATGACGTCGTCGTAGTCCTTCCAGCGGCTGAGATCGATGTCAGAAAACTCGGTTGACTTGTAGTTGTCGTGCATGGACGCGCCCCGCAGAGGAGCCCGAAAACGGCTTTCCTCGCGGTTTCTGTAACAAAATGGGAGTTGCGGTGACCGAACGATAAACTTATCTGTTTTGCAAAGGACGTGAGAAGCAGGGCTCGTGGTCTAGGTGGTTATGACGTCGCCTTCACACGGCGGAGGTCGCCGGTTCGAATCCGGCCGAGCCCATTGTTCTTTTGGCAAACGGAGATGTTAAGCCGGCCTATAGATGTTTCCTCGGAAACGAAGATTATGCTTGATCAGTTGCTGCCAATGCTTAGCAGAGAAACAACCTAGTTTTTCGATTTCTTTGCTGAACCCTAAGTCTATCAAAATTATGCCGTTGCTTGACACCAATTTAAAGAAAATCTTTGATAAACACAAAACGTGATGTTTTTAGCCAGCGGTTACACGCCATCGCTCTCCTGAGAGGCTATTTTTTTCATTATATTCTCTTTCGTTGCTAGAAAAGACTCAAAAAGAGCTTCATTCCTCATAATTCGAGGCGGCATACCACGCCTAAATTCGGCAGCTTGTAGCTTAGGAGCGATTTGCTCACGAAATGCATTTTTATACTGTTCGACGCGGGCTTTATTTATCTTAAGAAAAGAGAGGTGCGGTTTATAGTTTATTCCTACGTTGCGTGTCATGTAGAAAGCGTGTTGTTTGCCTTCGGCTTGAAATTCGGCCTTTTTTTCTTTATGAGTGAAAGTTTCACGAAGACGATTTTTTAATGGCTTGTGCAAAGATGAAACGTAATCGTTATAGTCAAGCTTTGAAAAAATAAGGTACTCATCTGCGTTTAATACTTGCAGTCGATTTATTTCATCCACATCTTGTTTCCTTGTCAAAGTTAGTGTTCTTTGCAACGCGTTAATATTCAGTAAATAAATGTCAGGATCAAACAGTCCGATCATGATTTCTTCGCTTAGAGGAAGCAAGAGCATCAATCCTGGAGATTGCCAACCTAACATCCCCAAATCACCTAGTTTCAAAAAATTGTACAAAATAGTCGGTGAATCAGACGTAATAAAAGGATTGTCAGTCTCATTAATAATGAGTACTGGTGCCAAATCGGAAATTAAAATCGGTCCTAAAAGCGCATTCTCGATGCTTTCCAGATTCGCAGTATCTCGCCGTAGCTCTAAACGATCAAGATCCTCTTTGGTAATACCTCTCGTTTTAGCTTCTTCACTTTGCGCGATCCCTTCCTTCATCAAATCGAACGCCCAGTTAGCGATCTCGTGTAGCTCTTTCTTTTTTAATTCAGTTCGGGCAGCAGTGAGTAGAATGAAATTGCACAGGAATAGGTAATCTTGCAGGACATCCTCAGGATTAGCTCCTTGCGCGGAAAACATTGAAAGATTACGCTGGTCTAAGATCTCTTGTATGATCTCTGCGTGTTTCATCTCCAAACGAGAGAATGTTGTTTCCCATTCTTCAGCCAGAGCGCTGCCAGCATAAAAATAGAACCGCGCGCACGTCCTTTCGATATTGCTTCTTTCTGTGATCTCATCTGACAAAGAGTACCTGCAAAGGCCTACTCTGTCGTCGGAGAAACGCCGGAGATAAAATTGTGGCAAAAAGTGCTGATTCTTATATTGAGTCATTGTTACTGATTAAAACTGATACATCAGTTTATTAAGTGAATATTTAAGCTTTGATTGTCATTAACTATTGAAATAAACACTTCAAAAACGGCTCATTGCTCCATTCTAGCGACGTCGCCGATTTACGCAATTCCAGCCACTAATCACCTGAGACCATCAACGTTTACTTGAACTATTTTGCATTCATTTTTTTCTATAATCTGCCGGATCGCTTACTGAGTGAATCACAACAATTAAGCGACAGAACAAATCTTACGCATCATTATGTTAGCCGTTGAAAATCACCCAATCGTCTTTGCTGACGTAAAAATGCCAAAATCAGGGCTATTTGAAATTCATCGCAGCAAAATCTCGTTGCACAAAGCAAAAGTGGGTTACGAATACCCCACTATTCGACTGCCACACACGTTTTTGAAACTTGCTGGCTTATCCACACGAATCTATCAGACCATTTACAACGGATCGTTGGCCTTTCTAACCGTGATAGCACCCCTGAAAATGCTTCAAAAACGCCCAAAACCTCCGTATTCACACGACGATAGGGCCCAGCAGCCCACTTTGAATGCAGGGAAACGAAAGGTCACGAGTTCTCCTGAACAGGTTGTTCGGCGGATTTCAGCAAAAACTTTTTCTACTTCGTGGCGAGCGTATTCCTATTAAGGCATGACGAGCGACGATCTGTTCATCCAAAAACTTACTGAGTTCACCCTGAGCGAGAAGGAAGCAGGGGTCTATTTTCAGCTGCTCAAATACGGGCCGCAGCCTGCTGCTGTCGTTGCAAAGCGTCTGAAGACGTATCGTGAGGACGTGCATCGAACATTGAGGTACCTTGCTAAGAAAGGCATGACGTGCCAATCACTGAGCAAACCAGCAGTACACGCGGCGATGCCGCTTAAAGACGCGCTTGATGCAGCCCTCCGACAAGAAACAATAGCACTGCGATACAAAGAGGAGATGAAGCAAGAGCTCTTGAGGCTTGCGCCGCGCCTGAGTCCTTTGCCACCAGAAGAGTTTTGCAGTTATCGGGTGGTGACTGGCTGCCAGGAGTGCATCGCGGCCAGCCTGGAGCAGGCCGAAGCGGCAGCGCACGATATTTTAACAATTGGTCACTCGACTGCACTGGCATACTCCTACAAACAAGGATTTTTCAACACGTTTCTCGACGCAGTGGAGCGCGGGGTAGAGATGCGCTTCATTCTCGACGTATCCACTCAAGCACTTAATGCGGTTCGCGCCGCTATCGAGGGAGGGATCGACGTGCGGCATTATGAGCAGTACCGCGGGATAATGTTCACGCTCGTTGACTTTAAGGAGAGTTTCACCGTCGTAACGTTTGACGCGCACTACAGTCCTAAGGACACTGAGCATACCGCGTTTTTATGCGACAACCCTGAGTACGCGCACGGACTTGCAAACCACTTTGAGATGGTCTGGGGACAATCGATCGACGGAGCGCAGCGGATACGAGATTTGGAGAGCGAAGCGACAACTCTCTCCTCTGACCGACGGTCCGGTGCGTCTACGCTATAAGAAGTGCTTGCACCCAGCAAAAGAAACGTTATCGCAGTTATCGGTTTCAGTTGCATACGCTTATGCAAGAGGTAAAAGATGGCTTAACAATTTCTGCTCTTTTTTAAGCCGACTGAAGATGGGCCGCAGCTGAACGAATATTGAAAGCGCTACATTTAAGCTGGTGTTAGAACTTCGATTAAATCATAATTCTGTTTCGAATAATGGACAATAAAGAAAGAAATCGTAAGATAGCGCTTACAGCTTTCGCAGCATTTCTGATTGCGCGCATAACTTTCGTCGCATTTCTCTTTCTGTTTCTATTAAGCATCATAAAAGATAATCCCGCGACTCAAGGCTTCGTTTTCCTACTCTATAAATTATTTGAAACACAGCTGTTTCTACTCGTAACACTGCTATTGCTACTCATTTTCGTGATGATTTTAGTCAATGGTGTTGACTTGTGCCAAGACTCCAATTGAACGCGCGAAGTTCTACCCCCCCACACCCAGCAGCGCCAAGTTATGACCGATACATCCCTCAAGAAGTCGTGCGTGCGGTGTTTAATAGAGATAATTATAGCTGTGTTAATTGCAGAATCTATAAGGACAGAGCAAAACTAACTCTTCATCCTATGGTGCCTGTCCGTCACAGCGGTTCAAACACGAAAGATAATTTGATTATGCTTTGTGAGGACTGCCACAAGAAAGAACACTGCACGATGTGGTAAAGGTTAACCCCCTTCTCTTTTTTCGGGCCGAACAATCTAGCCCAGAATCATGCTATTTAACTACCCCACTTTTTAAGTTTATAAGCAAGCAGCGTTGATAAGGCCTTTTTACAGCGTGAGCTTTACGTTACGCGCCCTACCACTGTAGGTCATGCTCTTCCACACGGTTGGAGATCTGCTCAATTCAGCTGATCCATTACGAATTTTAAAACGAGCACGCGAATTATATACTACTTAGAGCAAAATCTAAAGCTTATGGAACCTGTGAAGACTCCCGCTCAACACACTGGAGACGAACCCAGCAACCAGGATAAGCACAAACAGCTCAAAATACATTTGATTGGTATCTATATTCTTTTAGCTGGCGTCGTCCTAGGTCTAGGGATTGTATTTACATATACTCGTATCGTACTCACTGATCCGCTACTGAAAGATCTCATCTATATCGGTTTTTCAGGTGGTATTGGTGGGGTAGTTAGCTGCGCTCGGGCTTTTTATCGTTACAACGGCATTTCTAAGCGCGAGTTTGATTTGAGTTGGTCGTGGTGGTACATAATGAGGCCCTTTATCGGCATGCGGTGGGGCTCGTGGCTTTTTTTTTACTTGTTGCTGGCCTATTGACGTTTGGGTCCGCGACAGAGGTTACCATGCCGCTTCCGTTTAAAAGCGTAGCCTTGTTTTGCGCAGTAGCCTTTTTAGTTGGGCATTCATTTGCGCTCTTTGACAATAAGCTAGAAGAGTTGGTAAAAACTCTATTTGGACAACCTCAAAAAGATGAAATAGACACGTTGGAAGGGATCTATAAATAGCAGAGCAGCAACTCCCCACGACTGTGCTCGACTGATTGAAGAGTCAACTTGGGCCCTCCTCCACGAGTCCGGCTTCTATCTTTGCTTACTCCGTGCGGCTAACAGTTAAGGTAAACTCGTAATTAGAGCCACAATTTATGCGTCATGAGGTAATTTTTTGAGTATGATTGTGTGGTTTGCGTAATCATCGTGATTAGTCGCACTAGGCCAATCATAACGACTAAATGGCAGCGCTGACTTTGCCCCGAATATGCTAGCCGCTAAACAGTATCCATATTATGATAGTGGGATGCCCAACCACGAGCTTCTGGAGATTCACCGCAGCAAAACTCGCTCCATCACGCAAAAGCAGGTTACGATTATCCGACTGTCAGGCTACCGCACGCGTTCTCGAAACTTGCCGGCCTATCCACGCGAATCTATCAGACTATATACAACGGATCATTGGCCTTTCTCACAGTGATATCGAGCAAAGAAAATGCTTCAAAAACCCCGAAATCCTCCGTCTTCACACGACTAAGACAATAGGTTGTGCAACTTAAAAGCGACTTGAACAACCTTAGCTTCAGATAACCAATTCGTCGTCTAGAGCAGGCAGCGGGTCGAATCAACGAGACCGTGAACCACAAATGCGTCTTTTAGTAGCTAAATTAGAATAATTAGTCTGCGAGCTAGTCTTCACAAATAACAGAACGGCTTTGATAGTGGATAAAGGAGAAAAAAGAAGGGAAAGAGAAGGAGAGCTTCTGACCTCACGTACCGTTACTGTGATTCGCATGCGCCTGGACCCCGAATATGCCCCCTGTTTTTACGCGACGGTCACTAAAGTCGTGTTCGGGATGGCATAGTTGAAAGACGGCAAAATCGCCCGGTCTCAAGCTCCATTCAATGCCTGCCCCCACTCGTTGATGCACGTGCCTTGCATTGGCTAGATCGTCGTGTAATCGCATTTATGCTCACTACTCTTGGAGCTCCGTTTTAATAGTGAATAAGAGCAGGACAGCGCGAACACTCCGCGTCAAAAAAACGCTTACGAGCTTGAATACTAAATAGCGTCGTTAAACGGAAGCCGAGAGGCTCTAGAGCTAATGCTTATTAACAATTAACGGTAACAATTTGTTTTTGACGTGATTTGTATGACGTCTACAGACATAGAACCATATCGTTTTAGAAAGAGGCTGCTTACGCTCGCCGGAGTGTGCGGCATAGCGTCAGTAATCATAGCAGTGACAGCTATTATGCTTGCGGTGTCCTACGCACCGAGTTTTGACATGACTCAAAACTGGATCTCTGATCTTACCGGCACGAGCCACGCATACTTTTTGAACGTCTCAAGGCCTATCGTCAATACCGTCACAACTGAAATCATTGTTCGAACCGGATGGATCGTCGCAGGAGTTCTCGCCATCGTCTTTGCGATAGGCCTTTACTACGACGACAGCACGCCGTCTTACCGGTTGGGAGCAATATTTACGGGATTGGGAGCAGCTGCGTTCGTTGGGATAGGTGTGTTTCCCGAGCCAATCGTCGTCCCACACCTTGTGGCGACTTACACCTTTTTCCTGCTGGCAGCCGTTGGGAGCCTCCTTATCGCTGGAGTACTTATCAACACACCGGACAAGCGGTTAGGGGCAGTGATACTTGCTTTAGGCGTCATCGCGCTCATAGGGACATCGCTCCTCAGCTATACACGCGGCGTCGCAGAGGGCATCAGCACATTGGGGGTAGGGTTAGAAGTGATATTATTAAGCGCGAAAATGTTGCGGCATGCCTCAAAAGTAAAACCATAGATCGCCCAGACGAAATGTCCTTTGAAGCGCGACATAGGGATCTTGCGTCGTTTGACCCACATCCAGAAAGAGCCGGGTTGAAAACCAGCTTTATCAGTGAAAACGTTTTAACAAGTCTGCCGTATCATAGTAGTGCACATATCTGATGATTTTTTTATCCCGCAGTTCAAATATCATCACCCAATCATGTTCATATTCATTGCCAGTGGACACAACAGTCCCTCGATTCTTTCCCTCAACAACGACATGATCTCCTTGTGCTACGAAATTCAAAAACTCAAATTTTTCTGGTTTCATTTTCTCTCGGAGTTCTTTGAAAAATTCGGCCACTTCTCCTCTATTATGACGTGGCTTGCACCAAGACATTTCTATTGAGCCAGTTCGCGTTACCGGAGACTGCCAGTATAAGTCGTCAGCTAACGTGTTCAGTGCTTCGGGAATATTGCCCTGTTCAACCATCTCAAACATGTGTGTTACAATCTCCAAATTTTCCTGTTCTTTCGTCAACACGCAACCCACCACCTTTTTTTAACACTTAAAAATAGTGATCCACGCATTTTGAAAAAAAATGCACGTAAATCTTGATATTGACGAAGCATAAATTCGTTTTTTTCTGAGATATCCATTAATTTGTCTTCTTTCTTTATCTCGCCGATTTTATTTAACAGGTTAACAGATAAAACTCCATATAGGTCTAACGCTTAGCGCTTCTCAGGTACTCACGTCAATTTTGGATGCCAGCACAAGCAGCTGCCGCAGCCGGGGAAAATCACGACCGAAGCACTATTATCTTGAAAAAAAATTGTTTGGTCAAAAAATTGAGCGATTTGCCTCTCAAAGCGTTTGTTATAGCCGTTTTGAAGGTAGTGGCAAACAGAATATAAACTCGGTATGAGTAAGTGAGATGCTTTTTATAAGATCTTCACTTCCTTTCTCATAGAATTTCATTTGATCGTGAATCCAAACTTTCAAACGTGAGCTTCGATGGAAGGTATCTCCTGCCCCAAGTGTGCTTCCAAAGATTTGATGTTTAACAAAAAGAAGCAGCAGTACGTTTGTGAAGATTGTAATCACTGTTTTAAACTCGATACCAAATTTAAGAGCTTAAGAATATTTCTCAGTTATGGCCACGATAAATACTCTGTTGTAGCCGAGAAATTGAAGGCAGATTTGGAAGAAAGAGGTCACGAAGTATGGTTTGACCTTGAAAGGCTTACTCCTGGTGGCGATTGGACAGATTATATTGAAGAAGGATTAGAATGGGTTTCAGAGTTCTCTGATAAAGGCGCAGTTGTCCTTTTGATGACGCCTCATTCTGTACGTCGACCAGATGGGTATTGTCTTAACGAAATAAGCCGTGCGATACAGCGAGGCTTGAAAGTCATACCAATAATGCTTTTTTTTACGGAGCCGCCACTTCCCATTTGCCGAATTCAATGGTTAGACATGCAGGACTGCATTCCACTCGATAAAAAAATTAAAAATTATGAAAAAAGATTTGAACGTTTGCTTGAGGCTCTTGAGCACGACAAAATTGACTTTGAAGGATTTCAATCAAGTGTTTATCATTTGCTGGAACCTATACCTTTTGATGCAGATATTTTACAACATATAAATCGTTTCACAGGAAGAAAATGGCTGTTTAAACGTATTGATGAATGGCTATCTACCACCGATTCTTCTCGAATTTTAATGATAACTGGAAATCCAGGATCTGGTAAAACTGCCATTGCGTCGTGGCTGTGTGAAAATTGCAAACATATAGAAGCTTTTCATCTATGCAGACAGGGGCACTGCGATAAATCTGATCCTCGCAAAGCCGTAACTTCAATTGCGTATCAGCTAAGCACACAGTTCCCTGAATATCAGGAACGGCTCAAATCTCTCAATCTCAGACGTTTAATTGCGGAGTCTAATGCAAAAACTCTCTTTGATTCTCTTATCGTGCAGCCTTTATCGGCTAATTTTCCTGAACCAGAAAATACCGTAGTTGTTTTAATAGATGCGCTGGACGAAGCCACCCGAGATGGTAAGAATGAACTTGCCAGCTTTATTGCCTCTGAATTTTCTTTGACCCCCAACTGGCTGAGACTAATAATCACTACCAGACGTGAAGCCGAGGTTATGACCCCGTTGCAGGGTTTAAACCCCTACGTGATAGATATAGAGCTAAATGAGAACTTAAACGACATAAAAACTTATCTATTAAATGAACTGAAAAATCTGAGGCCAAACCTGAGAGATACTGAGGTAAACTCTGTAAGCAACTTTGTTTTAACTAGAAGTGAAGGAAATTTTCTCTACGCTGCCATTATCTGTCAAGAACTCGAAAATGGGCGGCTATCAATTGATCGGCTTGAAGAATTCCCTGTGGGGTTAGGTGGGGTATACTGGGAGTTTTTTGAAAGGAGATTTTCACAAAGGCTTGGCTATTATGAGGAAAAGATCAGACCCGCCTTGGAGATTATAGCAGCCTCGCAAGAGCCTTTAACGCTGCAATTAATCGCTTCTATTCTCGGCTGGAATGAGTACGATTTAAGATTCACCAAATTCTTAGGTTCTTTCTTTCCGACTCAAAAGATGGAAGGTATGAGCTATGAGGATAGTCAAATTCGGCCTTTTCATCAGACTTTAATTGATTGGCTTACGAATATTGAAAAAGCGGATGTTTATTTTGTAAGCGTGAATGAGGGCCACAAAATATTGGCAGATTACGGATGGCAGGAGTATCTTACAAATCCGTCCACAATGTCAAGATACGCGTTAAATCATCTTGCTGTTCACCTTATCAAGACTGAGCGATGGAAGGATCTTACCGCAATTCTCACGGACCTCAAGTTCATCGAAGCCAAATGCAAAGCATCGATGCTTTATAATTTAATTAGAGACTATGATAGAGCCTCAAACAAATTACCTGAGGCCCAATTCGAAAAAGAACTTAATTTTAAACGTGAAGAAAAGATTAAAACGTACAGTAATCAAATCATTGCTTTCGCAGAGGGAGAGATTCTATCTGTTCCAACGTTACAATCAATTGAGCTTCAGAGCAGGAAAAAGATAGAAAGACATCAAAAAGACGGTACAGGTCGATCCAGTCCCCTTAATAACCTTCTAACCTTCTTCCAGTTTGTTAATTCTGAAAGTCATGGATTAGCTAAATTTGGCTCGTTTCCAGGCTATTGCTTGCAGCAAGCCTTCAATTCTGCAAAAGAAGGTCCAGTTGCAAATACTGCTGAAAATATTTTAAAGGATAGACGTAATGAAATTCTATTTTTGAAGCCGTCCTCGCTACGAAATCTATATAATCCTCATTCTGCACTGATTAAAACTTTAGAAGGGCATAAAACCTCCGTAAGAAGCGTTAGTATGAGTTATGACGGAAAGAGAGCTGTGTCGGGGAGTAGAGATACTACTGCACGATTTTGGGACCTAGAGACTGGAGAATGTCTAAAAACTCTCCGAGGACATTCAGCCCCGCTTTATGGAGTCAGCATGACGCCTGACGGACGGCTAGCTGTCTCAGGAAGCAGGGACAATACGCTTCGAGTGTGGGACCTAGAGACTGGAGAGTGTCTAAGGATATTAAAAGGACACAAAGAGAGGATTTTTGGTGCAAAAATCACTCCTAACGGCAAGAAAGCTATTTCAGCAAGCAGAGATAACACGCTGCGCGTATGGGACCTAGAGACTGGAGAATGCCTAAAATCATTAAAAGGACACCACGACTGGGTTCTGAGTGTGAGTATCACGCCTGACGGACGGCTAGCTGTCTCAGGAAGTAGGGACAATACGCTTCGATTATGGGACCCAGAGACTGGTGAGTGTCTAAAGATATTAAAAGGACACGCGAAGCATATTTGGTGTGTTGATATTACCCCAGATGGCAGCACAGCGGTTTCTGGAAGTGAAGACAATACAATACGATTATGGGGCCTAGAAACAGGAGAATGCCTAAAGATATTAAGAGGACACACTGGAAGAGTTTTTGGCATTCAAATCACTTCTGACGGAAGGCTAACTGTGTCTGGAAGTGGTGACAATACCCTACGATTATGGGACTTAGAGACTGGAGAGTGTCTAAAAACACTCGAAGGACACACGGGATGGATAACCGGCGTAAGTATCACACCGGATGGGAGAAAAGCTACTTCTGCAAGTCGAGATGCTTCATTGCGACTATGGGACTTGGAATCTGGAGAATCTTTTAAAACGCACAAAGAGCATACGGAGCGAATTTTTAGTGTTAATGCAACCCGTGATGGTTTAAAAGCTGTTTCAGGAAGCGGAGATAAAACCCTAAGATTGTGGGATATAAGTACAGGAAAATCTTCTAAGACTCTCAAAGGGCATATAGAAAGCGTTTATAGTGTTAGTATGACCCCTGATGGAAAAAAAGCGGTTTCGGGAAGTAGGGACACTACGCTTCGAGTGTGGGACCTGGAGACTGGAGAGTGTCTAAGGATATTAGAAGGACACAGTGAATGGGTTACAAGTGTTTGCTTCACGCCCGATGGAAAAAAAGCGGTTTCGGGAAGTAGGGACACTACGCTTCGAGTGTGGGACCTGGAGACTGGAGAGTGTCTAAAAACGCTAAAAGGACATTACCTTTCAGTCAGATGTGTGAGTATCACGCCTGACGGACGGCTAGCGGTCTCAGGAAGCAGGGACAATACGCTTCGAGTGTGGGACCTAGAGACTGGAGAGTGTCTAAAAACGCTAAAAGGACACACGGGATGGATTACCAGCACAAGCATCACGCCCGATGGAAAAAAAGCGGTTTCGGGAAGTAGGGACAATACGCTTCGAGTATGGGACTTAAAAACTGGAGAGTGTCTAAGGATATTAGAGGGACACAGTGAATGGGTTACAAGTGTTTGCTTCACGCCCGATGGAAAAAAAGCGGTTTCAGGTAGCTGGGACAAAACCCTAAGATTGTGGGATCTAGATAGTGGAAATACGGTAGCTATTTATCAATCTCAAGGTCTTATAACTGCAATTTCAAACATAGGAACGAATTATCAGTTCGTCTATGGAAATTCTTCTGGCGACGTTACAATCTTAAAATTAGTAAATTTGAACTAAATATTAATTGCTTGAGTTTCTTATTTTTCCATGATTTCTTCTAATAATTCGAATCGCTCTTCAAGCCTGTCCAGTGCTTTAGCTAAACTATTGATTAAATCATTTGTTATGTACATCCAGTTAGCCAAAGTTTCTTGATTAACATCTTCTTGTTCTTTCATCTTCTCTGCTAAGCTTGTTGCTCTATCTATAATCCGAGCTACATTCGTGCTTTTAACCATCTTACCACCATTTACAAGTCCAGCATCATATTTCAAACGCTTTACCAATTAATCGTCATTTTTATTGTAGTTGTAGGATGTTTCATATCCTTCAGCATTATTAAAAGCAACAAAAGCAGGTCGACGACACAGGTGTTCATGAACTGATGTCATTTTTATATTAGAATGGCCAACACCTGCCGCGGACGTCTGACATCAACCTCGTTCCGCACGTTGTTCTTGGAAAGTTACGCCTTGAGTTTTACATCGTTCCACCTCGGGGCGTGCGAGTCGCCAAATCGCTGCGTTAACACCTTTTGCGATGCTATGGACTTCAATAAGGCTCGTCTCCTCAGAGACGGGGTTCCTTATGATTGGACTTATCATATTCCTCCCTTTAAGCGAAAAAAAAGACAACGATCGATGGCTCGTAAGGTACACATTTCGAATAGATCGCCAGCGGCCCGCGTCGCTCCCACCGTTTCGTTTACGATCTTTCCAGCGGCCAAACGATAATGTTCTGCCACAAACACAGCACAACATTACTCGATCGATTAGATATCAGCTTCTTAACTCATTTTTGACCGATTTTGGTTTTTTTAAAGGAAGGTTTAAACAGCTTTTTAACAAGGGCGCGTGGTATACTCGAAATTGTTAATATATTGCCTTTTTTTATCCACGTTGGAAGGCACTTGTCGAAATGGGCACAGCAGCTGTAATTTACGGCGCTGGC
>Ga0187886_1002004_pt1 | contig 17070 bp, 9 predicted proteins | sample June2016WEW_20_1_FD_133001 | JGI IMG/M metagenome (GOLD analysis project Ga0187886, IMG submission 133001) | Peatland microbial communities from SPRUCE experiment site at the Marcell Experimental Forest, Minnesota, USA - June2016WEW_20_150 | ecosystem: Environmental > Terrestrial > Soil >... | reverse complement strand
GTCCGGTGTAAACCAATTTACTCCATAAAAATATCCATCATCTTTATAAAAACGGCCATTTAAAAAGAATTTTAAATTGTTTTCCAATAAAGGTACCGGACCACTCAGAGTAAATTCCCCGCTATAAAGTGGATTAATCTCTTTCAGCGGATATTTTTTTTCGCTGCTTACGATCTGAGTCGTTTTAATTCCTTTCAAATTAGGAAGAGGATCTTCCGCAGTGACAAGTTTTTTATATACACCAAATACGTCATTTCCGCTTAAATAAGTCCCGCTATATAATTTTAGTTGCCCTGAATAATTACTGCCCCCATCTTTTGTCACAATATTTACAATACCAGACATTGCCTGCCCATATTCAGAGTTGAAGGTACCGCTCACAACCTGAAGTTCCTGAATAGCGGCATTTTCCACCGTCACACCCTGCGTGCCATTATAGACATCTGTCGATGAAATACCGTCAACCCAATAGGCCACTTCGCCTGTCCTGCCGCCGCGAATCGTGATCTGACCGCCGCTCATGACAATACCTGCATTCAATCTTAAAACTTGTGCGACATTATCAACCGGTAGACTTTGAATCTGCTCAGATGTAACAGTTGAAAGAGATGACGTCATATCTTTTGTCACCAGAGGTCTTTCTGCAGAAATGATTACTGATCCCATTTCAACTGCTTCTGACTCTAGTTCCAGGTCGATAATGGTTGTGAGATCAATATTCACTCGCACATTGTTGACCTGTACCTTCCGATAACCGACAAAAGAGACACTGATCGTATATACTCCAGGAGGGATATTTAATATCGTGTACCGGCCCTCAACATCGCTTGTAGCACCCAGAGATGTACCTTTGATAATGACATTCGCCGAAATTAACGGCTCTTTGGTTGCTTTATCTATCAATGTGCCTGAAATTTTTCCCGCTGTCCCAGCATAGAGAATACTTCCAGATACAATGATGAGAAAAAATATAGATAAAATGATTGCAATCGGTTTTTTCATTTTAACTACCTTTCTTTTATTTGATCCGAAATGTTTCTTGATTTTTCTAAATACTTAATCCCAGGAAAATGCTCCCTTTCCTCTAGGAGAAGATAAACCTCCACCCCGGCAGGCGCGGGTTAGGTTATTTGCAAAGATAAACAACAAATACCCACCTTCCATAGTAAGGGGAACTTGTTATTTATCAAATTTGTGTAAATTCTATTTCCAAATAGTAGCCACTTTTTACTATTAATTAACCAAATAGCGCAGGGGTAGGGTCATTAGTCAAAATGGATAACCCCATCCACGCCTGCCATGTACTACACTGCCGGCAGGCACTCCTTCCCCCACAAGGGAAGGTATTATTTATTACATCTCTTTAATAAAACTAATATTCAAATTGCCAGAATCCCCAAGTAAAAGTCAAGAATAAAATTCTCTCTCCTCTTGGGAAAGTAATTATTCCACATTTATTAATATCTATCAACAAACTCCTTATTTAATGTGACTTTTTTGGTGTGGCATAGTCCAGATTCCCGGAATCCATTAACGCCGGGAATTGAGGTACCTCCAGCGGATATGGAAATCCCGGTTTCATTGCAATCATATCTATTTTTGTTAATTCAAGCTGGTTCAGCAGGTCGTGATTGATCCAGATTTTATGTCCATACTCTTTTTGCAAAGAATCCATTTTCGAATTCCAAAATTCCGACAATGCATGCTGATCGCTCTTATTAACTATGCCTCGTTCTACACCTTCATCTACGATATTTTTTGCTTTATTCGATGCCAAAAAAGAATCCTTCCACATCTTTATCGTATTTTTTACATTTTCATGTTTATCCAACGACCGCTTGTATGCAGACTTTGTGAGGTAATAATCTCTCATCAGATCAACTATTGCCAATCTGAATTGCTGCCGAAAATTTGCGCTGTCGAGAGCTGTCGTCCGGTACACAAGTGGATGAGTACGAATGATTTCGCGTACATCCTGAAGAGTCCAAGTTCTATTATCCATCGTGAAGAAGGGTTTATCTAGATCTATCTCAGGTTTTTTTATTTCCAGCTCGGCGAGATGAACATTCAAGGAGTCTTCCTTTTTATTCTCCATGTATTTTTCCATCGCCCATAATGAAAGCGTTTCAAATGAATGCCTATCGAAGGTCAATCGCTTTCCCTTCATAACATTTGCCTGAAAGGAACGCCATTGTTCTTCTGCCTTTCTGAGGTGTACAATATCATTTACTTTATTCCATCGCGCCTGCTGCTCTTCACCGCTTATCAGGGGGTAATCAGTCCACTTCAATACCTTCATGACTATATATCCGCCATCACTCAGTCTGACCGGTCCGATAACTGTTCCAGATTTTATCGCATTGGTGTAGAGCGCTTTATGGATAGCGTCGTCATCGCTGTCATCAAATTTCGTGGTATGAACAGGTTTCTTTCCGAGGATGTCTTCGATCTCTTTAAATAACGAATCAGATTTTGCAGGAGAAGAATGGATAGCGTCATCGACCCTATCCGCAAACTTTTTATTAGGCAGGCGGTAAAACTCGAGGTCGTATTCGCGGGTGGAGAGCTCATATGCTTTTTTCAACTCGACGGGATCGGGCTTAACTTTATTATAAGCTGCCTCATAATATAGTTGGGCCCGCATTTGCTGTTCTTTAATTCCATCCAGCATCGATTGCATTCCGGAATTTAAGGCAGACTTTTCATCCTGTTCCGCTTCAAGAGAAAGGATCTTTTCCATGATTAAGTTGTTTAATGTGATATATTTGTTTTTAAAATTCTGCGGACGGACCGTAAATTCGCTTCGTTCTCTGAATTCCCGCGCTGTAATTACTTTTCCATCTACGCTGGCTAATGTATCGTTACCATGTTTCACACCTAAATAGCTACGTGCAGGAGCATTGGATTTCATCTGACCCAACAACGGGATATCCATGTAATACAGAAATCCGCAAATGATAATAATTGAGAATATGGATTTTAAAATTTTCATCCCGGATGTGTACATCCTATTTTCTCCCTTACAACCCATTTATCTGCCCTCATCAGCAGAGATGAGGGCACAAATAAACGAGCATATATCAGTATCACTATTAAAGAAGTATTACTTCATTAAAACCAGCTTCTTTGTATCAGTAAACAAATCACCGCCTGATGTTTGACGGGCCCGGATTTTATAGAAATAGATGCCGCTTGCAAGACGGGATGCATCCAATGTTACACGATGATCGCCTGTGGAGTAATTTCCATTTGCTATCTCTTTTACAACCTGACCTAACACGTTCACAAGTACAAGATGAACATCGCTCTTTTCGGGCAATGAGAATTCAATTGTCGTTGTTGGATTGAACGGATTAGGATAGTTCTGCATCAAAATAAAATTATCGGGATAGATATTCGACCGATTTGATTCAACCGATGTTACAACGGTTTCTAATAAAGACACGGCGTCAAACCATATTTCATCATTCGTTTTAAGAGCCCCGACAGTAAACGCAAACTTGACATTTGAATCACCGGTGGTCATTACAACCGAATCCTGGAATAATTGATTGTCCGTTGTAATATTGAAAGACTTTGAATACAGAATTGTATAGGAACCATGGTATTGTTGAATCCAGGCGGTAATAGTGACAGGTTCGGTTGCAAATGCTTGAAAAGATAAGTTGTATTTATTCCCCTGCGTAACAGCTCCTATAAGCTCCTGGAATTGTAAATGCCAATCGGTGCCATCGGAATTAGTTATAGTGATATGGCCGCTTGATACGCCGCTCATATTCGCTGAACTATCAATATTATAGGTACCTGTTGCCGGACTATGCAACTCTAATACCCAAGGACTGGTACCCTTCTCGAAATCTCCATTTGTAATTCTTTGTTGAGCTATAGAAAAATTGAAACTTAAAAGAAGAAGAAGAATAGAAATGACGAATGAATATTTCATATTATGTTTTTCCTTATTAAAAGTTGTTTTTATTATTTTAAGTAACTTCAGCTTATTTAATTGCATCTTTAATTTATCCGAAGAAGATAATATGGTGGTGCTGAAGTCTTGCGCTTTTGCATTACTGAAAATCAGTAATACTATAAAAAAGCAGAATAGTAGGTTTTTTCATTTTACAACCCTCCATTAATAATTAAATGGTTATGACCTAAAGAAGAAGAAAGTCTTTTTACCATGCACCTCCTTTTAGCTCAAATATTTTTTGGTCGGTTGGAACATCGGAGAGTTTTGTGAAATACCGTTTCGCAATATCTAAATTAGTACCATAGTACTTTGAAGTTTCGTCCGGTATAGAAACGAAAAGAGGAATATTCATTCCATAGTTCATGAATCTCAAACCAATTTCAATGACCACCATAACTACAAGAGGCGATAATATCGTAATCCGAAATACACTTTTTTCTTCATCGGGGTTAATACTCGCATACTTCGAAGTGGCCGCTTAGAGATATTTTTTTGATCATCTCTCATAAAAAACGGAACTCTTAAAATGCAAACTAGAATATTATTGCCTGCGTCGCTACTTCACTAAGATCATTTTTTTAGATTGGATGAAATCTCCCGCTGTGATTTGATAGAAATAGATACCCGAATTTAATTTGGTTGCATCAAACTGAATGGTATATTTTCCAGTCGCTATTCTTTCTTTCACCAACGTTCTTATTTCACGACCTAGGACATCAAATATTTTTAATTGAACAAAACTTTCTTTCGCTAGAGAATAGTCTATCGTTGTTGAGGGATTAAAAGGATTTGGATAGTTTTGGGATAAAGAAAATTCTATCGGCGTTAATGGTTTATTATCGACGTTTGTGGCCAGCGCGCCGGAAAATGAGAGTGTGGTAATAGAACGAGTAGGAAAATCCATGGATGATTTGCCATCATAACTATTACTTATTGCACTACCCGATTCGGTCTCGGAAGTACGAACAATTTTCCCGTTATCAACACTGAAATCCTGTATGTCAAAACTCATCGATTGTGTTTGAGACCCAATGTTTATTACAACAACAGTCAATTTATTACCGTCAGGATTGATGAAAGCAGATATTCTTAGGCTATCTGCATCATCCGTTGCCGTAACTCTATTCCAACCGCAGGAAATGAATTTTGAATACTGTCTGAATGCCCAATAATATTTTGTAATGGTATAATCAGAGGTTCCCATCTCAATAAGAGGTTTGCCTCCGGATCCCCAGACAAGTTCCCACCATAAGTACGCTGATACATTTCCATTAACAATGCAATCATGCATCAACCAGGCTGTCGTGAACCAATCGCCTACATCATACTCTGTCTGAAATATCGGTTTCCCTTTGTAGGTGTTTGCAATCGACGAAAGATTTGTGTTAAATAAGTCGGGGTTATGATTATCACCGCTATTATCAGATGCGCCGTGATATAAATGATACGCGTAACCATCAAGATGGGCTTTATTAAAGTACGCGCCATATTTTTGGAATTCACTATATCCTATACCCAGAACTTCCGGACCTAATATCTTAGGAGGCGATTCTAATTGCTGAATTGCATAATAAACAGAATCCAACGCACGGTTATAGCCAGCGTTAGTGGCACTTTCAGTCGGATCAAAAACGCAAGATTCCCAGGTCGCCGTAAAGTCCACTTCATTTTGAATTGTGATGTAGTCCGGATCAATACCAATATCCCTGTAGGCATTTATAGCATCGACCCAATATTTGGCAAATGCTCCATATGCATATGCACCATTCTCTTTAATAAGGGTTCCTCCATTATCTGTGCTTCCGTTACTTTTTAAATTTGCAGGCGGCGACCAGGAAGTAACAAGAATCTTCGTGCTATCGGGAGCATAGTCTCTCATTTTACTTACAATCTCAGCAAAGTCCGCGCCAAAATTCGGATCATTCCTGTAAACATTTCTTATCCTCAAAATATCCAAACCGAGATCATCAAATAAGTTAAAATATATATCTTCTTTTTGCGGATGAGATGTCAGCATACCTTCATACCATGCGATAGAGGCACCGAAACCAACCATCCTTTGGTGATTTTCGCTGGCTTTGATCGTTCCGTTGGAGGCAAATATTTTTACCGGTGTGTTTATTACATACAATAGCACGGCGGCATAAAAAGTATATTTAAATTTTTGAGTCATTTCATATCCTCGCTCTACCTTAAGCCAAATCTACTACCTTAAAAACATTTTCGATACCAAATGACCTTTCACCTCTTTATTAACCTTTTAAAATTTTTATCAAGATTTTTACTTCCTTTTTAATATTTAAATGTTTTTCGCCGTTCCGTCAGCTCATCAGCCATCTGAATCGTCATCTTTTTATTGATCTGGTACGCAGTTAACAAGAGAGTGCAAATCGCAAACATGATACCAACAACGATTCCGCTGCAAGCTCGAAATCCCTCCACCGCTTGAGGAGCATCGGGCATCTGCGTGTCATAGCTGAATAAACCGGCCATGATCCAGAGGAATGAAGAAGACCCTAGCGCTAAACCGCCTTTCAAAGCAAAGCCAATAGTTGCAAAAACAATTCCCGTAAAGCGCCGTCCTGTCTTCCATTCGGAGTAGTCCGCCACATCCGCAAAGATCGCCCAGATTAATGGAACGGTTGGGGCGTAAGCTATTGCGATGAGAATTGTTAGTACGACCATGCCAGTAACATTAGTAGGGCCGAGCATATAGAACGCCAGAGTGCCAATGCTTGCTAGAGCGAAACCGCCAATCGCGACTGCCTTTTTTCCAAACCTCCTAGAGAGGGCTGGCGAGAGAATGATCACAATCATGGTGACGCCGGTTCCGATCATATTGATAATGCTGTTGGCAACATCGGCGATGTTTGAATTGGAAAGGTTTGCCTTATCTCCGTGGACGATGTAACCAAGCCATTCAAGAATGCCGCCGGGTGCAGGGGCACCGGGAGCAAGCGAAGGTGCAGTCAAACCCAGGCTTTGCACCCAATCGTATAACGCCGCTTTGTCAGCAAAATGATGATAATAGTTATAGAGCGCAGCACCTCTGAATGAAAGAATCGCAAAATGTACCAGAGTCATAAAGAACATTACTTTCCATGGATTATTCTTGAGCAGATCAATAAAATCCTCTTTCGGTGATGATTTTTGATGGGGCTCGGGTTTAATGCGTTCTTTTGTCGTCGCAAATGTAATAAGGAACAGGATGAAACACACAACAGCCCAAATAGTCATGGTCATTTGCCAGCCGTACTGCTTGTCGTGTCCGACTGCGAATTTGGCAATCAACGGCAGAGTGAAACCGCCTACAATGAATTGCGCTGCATTCACGGCGATGAACCGGAAGGAGTTGAGCTTAGCGCGCTCGTTAACATCGCCGGTCATAACACCGCCCAGCGCTGAGTACGGCATATTGTTCATGGAATAGATGCTCATCAGCAGAATATTAGTAATGGCAGCATATACAATCATCGAAGTCATGCCCCAGCCCTTTGGCGTGGTGTAAGCCAGCACCATCACGATACACCATGGCAGTGCCGTGAATAGTACCCATGGACGAAATTTTCCCCAGCGTGTGTCCGTGCGGTCGGCAAGCACACCAACAATCGGATCGGCAAAAGCATCCCATAACCGGGCAACCAGGAGAATAGTCGCTGCAGCACCCGCAGTAATGCCAAAGACGTCCGTGTAGAAATTCGTCTGGAAAAGAATCATCGTCATGAAAACGAAATTCGCTGCAGCATCAGCAGCGCTATACCCCGCTTTTTCAAAGAAAGAGAGTTTTTGATTGACCTGTTCCGCCATAGATTCCTTCGTGATTTTTTTTAAATTATTCAGTCTTTTCTATATGACGATTATGTGTAATCCCAGCATTTAATTAGATTCCAAAAATAACTCCGTGATAAAAGATTTCAATTGCTTCGACCCTATTTTAGTTGTGCCAGTTTGCTTTTGATGTTCCTTAATAAATTGTATTACTATCTGCGTCAGCACTGCACCCGGCCTCGGATAAGCAGCAACGATATAATGAGGACCTTTGGTTAATTCTCCTTCTTCTTTTTCCAATTCAGCTCTCAGGTTATCTGGACTTATCAATGTGTTGGCATATTGGAAGATAACCTTATCCATGGCCTTGTAGACTTCTTTACTCTCTTTGATTAATCCGTAATAATCAAGAAGCTGTGCAAAAACATAATTTGATGTCGTGTAGACATCCTGGCCCTGTTCAGATTCTACTGCTTCACCATTCTCTGTCCGGCACATCGCCCATCCCATGACTGTTCTGTTATTCTTATAAATTGTTTTAAGGATTTTCTTTGCCGTATCAGCCGGTATGAACGATTCTTCACCTATCGCAATCAGATACCACAATGCATCTAATTGATTGGTCCAGACATCTTTGTTCATTTTTTTTGTGATCGGATCGTAGCAGGTAACGTAATACTGGAGGTTCGTTCCCTTTTTATTTTTATGTTCTCTCCACAGTTTTTCAAAAGCCTTGTCAGCTTTTTCAAAACTCGCTTTATACTTTTCTTTCGCCGGTGCATCTCCCATCATATCAGCCATAATACTCATAGCTTGGCAGCCAGCCATGTAGGTTGTCGCATCATAACTGTCGACACCGAATAAAGTCAAATTATCAAAAGTATTCTTGACTTCATGAGGATTTCCTTCAGGAATACCGTCTCCATCGATATCAAGTGTTTGCAGGAATTCAAATCCGAATTTAAGTGCTTCCCAATTCTTCTTTAAGAAATCCATATCTTCCAGAAATTTTACATTCCGCAAAACTCTCAATGCCAGCTTTGGAAACAGATCCACCCAATAGTTATTATTGTACCAGGCATAATCACTGACATTACGCAACGGATAACCTTTCGGCATAGCACTTAAATCATGCGCAACACTTCCCTTAACCTTGAAAGCATCCCTAATTTGAACCAAGGACTTTCCTTCATACTGTTCTGGATGCTCTATAAAATGTTTTCTGGCTTCAACAAAGGAAGAGTGGTAATGATAATAGCGTGGTGTGAGATCTTCTGCAAGAATTGAATCGATGAACCGCTGACAAAGTTCTTTTTCAATATTCGGAAAAAGTACAAGCAGCACCATCGAATACCAATCAACATCAGACGGATCGATATAAGCATAATCAATGCATTCTAGAAATCTTGCTCTATCATTTCCATCTTCATCTTCAACCCAGATCGCAGCATTTGATAACGGAAAACTAAATTCATTTAGTATTAAACGGGTTACTCGCAGAGCTCCATCCCTGTCGTTCTTGTAAGAAGGAGTTTTTTGTATGTTATCAAATATTTTACCTTGAATTGTTTTTGTCCGATTCAACCATTCATTATAATTATCGATAGCGACCTTTGCCATATCCACAGCTCTGGTTTCCTTATTTTTGAAGCTCTTGATATATTTACGATCAAAAGTTTTCCCTTCAATATATCGTTGCTGTGGAAAATCCAAAGCTGTTGCAAATGGTATTTTAATAACAGCTTTAGGCTTTAAAGTAAACGTAAGACTTATTGAAGCACCGTAATCTTGATTTAATATTGGCTTTCTCTTTTCATAAAAACTTCCGTCGTCATTTAATAATAGGTCTTGCTTTAACCTATTTAGGCAGAAGGAAGGATGTATATCTATTGCAATACCTTCTATCTCCGGCACAGCAATAACCATCCTGTCCGTACATTCAGTACTTCCCATCACAACACCTCTGATAGAAGCAGATCTGAAATCTTCATGAACATGACCTTTTATAGGAGCCGAACATATGTATGCGGTATCCTGATCTGTCGGTTTTAATTCTTTTTCTTGAAGGTTTACTAAAGATGGTTTTGGAATTACTAAAGTGATTTGCTGCTCCTTAGATGAAGTATTTTTAACCTCAAATTCTTCAACACCAAGAGGCATCGACGTTTGAACATTCCCTGATAATAGAGGAGATATGAATTTTCTTATTACGCTTACCTTACCTAAATTATATGACATCTCCGCCAATGGAGTCGCGAGCGAAATTGATATCTGTTTTTCTTCAATTGCCGGATGATAATAATTCTTCATTGCAGGTATGTCATCAGGACCTTCAACTGCTTTGGGATCCCGTGCTGCCAGCATATAAGTCTTATCATTCACCCGAATAAAAGGCGCAGAGGCAAGTTGAATTGCATTCTGATTCAATAAAATCAATCTACCGGCGTTATTCAACCTATTATAGAGACCCTCGGGTGATATACCTATTGAACAGGTAGGAGCGCCTTGAAGAGCAATAGTATGAGGGAATTGAAGAGTTTTTGACATTCCCTGAAAATGAACCGTCATTTTGTTCTTGACATATATATCAGATATTTGTTTACCTGAAATTGTATAAATGTCATTTATTTTCAAGCTATGAGGTGCTGTCATTTTTTCACTCACAATTTATCAATTTCTGATCTACTATTTCTTACAGATGTACGAGCATCTAAACATACAATCAATTTGCTTTCTAACAATATGATATTTCAAGCGGTTGCTTACTCGACGCCGGTTTCTTCACGGGTGCTTCCTTCTGAACACCAAGGTTTATAGGCAATTTGGTTTTAGGTGAAGGCTTGATTTTTCCAAACAGCACACCAACTGCGGCCTTTATTGAATCTGGTGTTGCACTGAAATTGCAAACCACAACGTCGGCTTCATTCGTTGTGCCTTCTACGTACGGGTAATTTGTCACAACAACCACTTTTTTACCTGCTTCTTTAAGTTTCTTGACAAGCAGCTTGTTAGTGCCGGTTTTTACGATTCGGGCATAATAGTTTGTCATGACAACAGTGTCTACCTGTTTAGCAAGCTCAAGACATTCTGCAAATTCATCCTCGTTCGCCGCAAAGTCGGTATCAGCCAGAATTAAATTATGTGAATATTCCACCATATCCTCGCAGAACATATGTTGATGCATATATGGATCTTTTCCGCAGAATTCGTACGGAATGCGCTGCTCGATGACCAACATTTTTTCCTTGGGATTTAAAGGCAGTATTTTTTTATCGTCACGCATAACGATCAGCGCTTTTTTGGCAACTTCCCACGAAAAATTAATAACAGGCTTGCTCATCGCATATGCCTGGGCTTTTTCGGGATTTTTCTTTCCAGCTGTTTCAAACAATCCCTGATCGTATTTCATCCTTAAGAGACGTGTCACAGCTTCCTCAAGTCTTTCTTCTGGAATTTCACCTTTTTCAACAGCTTGCTTTACTCCGAAGAAACATTGCGATCTTGATTCATCGTCTGCTTTCAAGAGTATCGTATCGCATCCTACTTTTATCGCCAATGCGCATGCTTGCGGCAGTGGCCATTGTTTCAATATAGCAGCCATACCGATTGCATCTGTAACAATAACGCCGTCAAATCCAAGCTCTTCTCTTAAAAGTCCTTTAATAATTTTTTCCGATAGAGTCGTAGGATATTTATCATCATATGCCGGGTAAATTGAATGCCCCGTCATAATCGCTTTTACTCCAGCTGCTATCGCGGCTTTGAAAGGATATAATTCAACTTCCTGCATTCTTTGTTTATCAGTTTTAATTACTTCCAAAACATCATGAGCATCGGTATCTGAAGCGCCTCGTCCGGGAAAATGTTTTGCAGACGCCGCTATTCCACCATCCTGGAAACCCTTTATAATAGCAACGACGTGTTTTGCACAAATCTCGGGATCATCACTAAAAGACCTGATTCCGATCTCAGGATTTCTAGGATTAATATTTACGTCAGAGACAGGCGAATACATTTGCGTAACGCCGATATTGCTTAATTGCTTCGCTATTGTCAAACCGATTTGATAAGTCGTCTTTGTATCGCCAATTGCCGCCATACCCATCGGAGACGGAAATTGCCTGATACCACCCGACATATAATCATTCTTGAAATCGCCTTCGAAGTCGATTGTCATATGGAGAGGAATTCCTACCCGTCTGCCCATAGCAAGCTTCTGCAGCTTGTTCAGATCCTTCGTATAATCTCCCGGTGTAATGCTTATACCAAAGGACTTACCAGCAAAATAATTGTTTGCAATTGTAAAATAACCCTCCGGTTTTTTAAAATTCTTATCTATCTGGGAATTGCCCCAGTAAAGATTTTTACAGGTCTCGACCGCGTACGGTTCGAGGCAAAGGCCACCGCAATGCAATTTCGTTATCTGTTCGATTGTGCTCGGTGTTAACATTGCACCGCGCCGTGTAAATGTCAAGAGCTGACCGACTTTTTCTTCCAGAGTCATCTTCGCTAATAACTTAGCTATGAATGCGTCTCTTTTTGCGTTATTTTTCTTTGCCATTTTTAATATCTCCAGTTTTTCTTGTTTATAATTCCCATTTACCGCTATTGTTAGGTCCAGCCCAGAATTCATGTTCCTTCTTCCAGCCAGCCTCATCGACTTTCATTTCTTTTGTTTTCCATCCAGCTTTAATGCGTTTTGTCAAATCGTTGAATCCTTTGTTCCAGGAAAGTCCATCAGGAACAGTGACGTTCATACTTCCTGCGGCATTCGCGTATCGGAGACAATTTTCAATTGAATAGCCTTTGACAAAAGCAGAGAGGAATCCTGCAATTGCAGAATCACCTGAACCTAAAGCGCCTACAAATTTTTCCTCCTGATAAACGGGGAACCAAAGTTCTCTATTTGCCCAATTATCAAGATTGGAACAACCCGCTTCACCGAGCTTTGATAAGCGATCTTTATCGGCAGTCCGAACATAAAGTCCCCTGCTACCGCATTTAACCATCGCTATCGCAGTACCCATCTTTAACATATCACTTCCCAGATCGGAGATTTCTTTTACTGTCATATGATCAAGTACTGTCTCTTTTGGTCCAAGCTTGGCTTTTTTCTCAAGAAATTTTTCTTTATAAAGGAAATACAAAATCTCTTCTGCACTTGGCACCATGATATCCGTCAATGGAATCCAATCCTTAAGAATTTCCTTCCAGCTAACCTGGCCGGCACGACTATTAACATCGGGAAGCGAGAGGTCAAGTGCAGTTGTTGTTCTCAGCTCCTTTGTCTTCTTAAGAATTTTTGTTAATTCTTTGCCCGTGTTCTCATACAGCTTGCTCATCCAAGGCGGATATCCAAAGAGCATCAATCTAGAACGCTTCACAAGATCGAAATTCATATCTTCGTACCCAAAAGTATCGTTTGCACCGCAATGATGCAGATAGAAACGATCTATGCCAGGTATACAGATCGCGATGGTATAAGATGTAGACTCACCCTTAACCATTTTGATCCCCTTAAAATGCCCTTCGTGCTCCTCGTACCAATTGTGTATTTCTTTGCCAAAATCATCGTCACCTATCTTGCCGATTAATTCAGTTTTTATTCCGAGTCTTCGGATGGATACGCCGGCATTTGTAACAGGACCTCCACCCACAACGACACATTCACCCATGTTAATCATTTTACCGGGTACGAGGACATCTGTCATCTTATCAACTTTACCATCTATCGTAAAAGCAGGTATTAGATCGAGGCATGTATGCCCCGCAGCTACGATTTCTATATCTTTATTATTCTCCACACTAAGTTCCTTATAATATTCTCCCCTCAAGTTAATTAATTTACATCCTATCCTTCATTGATTTTCTAATTCTTATTCTGAAATATTTTAACGACGGCGTCAAAGGCTGGTTTCGGTTTATATTGACGGTCGAACAACATTGGAAAGTCATTCCTCCCTCTTATGGGAGTATAACTACGCCAAGATTGCCCGTCGTGTACAGACCATAGTGCTATCCGGCTGAACTTATCTCTATGCTTATGAAAGAGTGAAAACAATTCAGCATATCTCTTCGCCAGATCTTTTTGAACGGAGTCCGGCAGAACATCGTCATAGGGATTGTACTTCTTCTGCGTTTCTGCATCGAAGGATGAAATGTCGACGGCTTTAGAATCAACGGCATAAAAAGGAAGCACGCTAACCTCCATCTCCGTAATCATTAGCTTGACGCCCAATTTGGAAAGAGCCATGATGTAGGATTCGATATCCTCTATGCGCGGGTAGTCGAGGAACCAATGACCCTGTATGCCGACGCCATCGATACGAGCACCTTTTAATTGCAGATTCTGAATGAGCTGAATGATACCTTCGCATTTGGACCGCTCCTCAAAATCGTATTCATTGTAATACAACTCGGCGTTAGGGTCGGCTTGGCGGGCGTATTCAAATGCCTTGAGTATGTAGTCTTCGCCGATAATATCCAGCCACTTGCACTTTCTGAATTGCCCGTCCGCCATGATTGCTTCGTTTACAACGTCCCAGCCGTGAATTCGACCCTTGTAGCGACCCATCACGGTGAATATGTGATCCTTCATTCGTTCAAGCAACTCTTCACGGCTTGAGGCTTTACCCGATTCATCCTGAAACACCCAGTCCGGCGTCTGAGAAAACCAGATGAGAGTATGACCGATTATGTGCATTTTGTGTTGTTCGCCAAATGCGATATAACAGTCTACTGCTTCGAAATTATATTTATCTCGTTCCGGATGAACCTCTTCCCATTTAAGAATATTCTCTGGAGTGATGCTATTAAAGTGTTTTCCCACGAGCGTCATCGCATCCGGCTCTTTACCGGAAATCTGATTCAGACTGAGAGCAACACCAACATAAAAATCATCCCTAAATATATCCTTCAAAACAGGTTCGCCGTTATGGTTGGCAGTGATCATAGGAACAATCCTGACGACTTTAAAAATAAGTAATAAGCAAATGTTCTCATCGAGGTCTTCATATTATTCTATCTATGATTTTCTGCAATTGAACGACCAGACTATGGTCCTCCTTCACTCTCTATGAATGATTTAGTCTTTTCAGTTTTCGTTTATTTATGATCTAGAAAATATATGAATTGATAATATTTTCGAGCATCTCCTGCCGTGCACTTTGCAGAACCGGATTCTTTTCGTTGCGAATCCACTTGTCCACATCTTCCATAGTAACTTTACCGGACATAATCTGCTGGCCGATACCGGAATTGTGGCTGCTGTATCTTTCTTCGATGAATTTGCTTAATGCTTTATCCTGAATCATCTGATTAGCGACTAAGAGACCCTTTGCAAATGCATCCATACCACCGATATGTGCATAGAAAAGATCCGTAGGATCATTTGAACCACGGCGTACTTTCGCATCGAAATTTAAACCGCCGGTACCGAGGCCTCCTTGGTTTAAAATAACCAGCATCGCAAAAGTAGTACTGTAAATATCGGTTGGGAATTGATCCGTATCCCAGCCAAGCAACAGATCACCCCGATTGGCATCGACACTCCCTAACTTTCCAGCAGCTGAAGCGACAGCAAGTTCATGTTCAAATGTACTGCCTGCCAAAGTGCCATGGTTTGCCTCAATATTTAATTTGAAGTCATCGAATAAATCAAATTCTCTCAAGAAGTTTAATGTTGTTGCTGAATCAGCATCATATTGATGCTTTGTCGGCTCGCACGGTTTTGGCTCAATAAGAAATTGGCATTTAAAACCGAGCTTCTTTTTATAATCCACAGCCATATGGAAAAATCGCGCCATCTTCTCCGCTTCTTTTTTCAAATCTGTATTTATCAATGATTCGTACCCTTCACGTCCGCCCCAGAATACATAATTTTCACCGCCAAGTTCTTTTGTTGCATCGATTGCATTTTTCACCTGGGCTATTGCAGTAGCCATCACATGTGCATTCGGACTTGATGCAGCACCTTGCGAATAAATCGCATTGCCAAATAAATTAGCAGTTCCCCAAAGTAATTTAATTCCGGTTTGTTTCTGAAGTTTCTTTGCTACTTCAACCATGGTTTCCAAATTTTTGCACGACTGAGCAAAAGTCTCGCCTTCAGGTGCAATATCACGATCATGGAAACAATAAAAGTCTATACCGCATTTTTGTAAAAACTCGAACAGCGCTTCTAGTGTAGCTTTCGCCCGGTCCATCGGATCAGAAGATTTCCGCCATTCTCTTTCAAAACTTGGACCTCCGAACATATCCGAACCATTGCCCAGCATAGTGTGCCAGAACGCAACAGAAAAGCGCAGATGTTCCGCCATTGTTTTGCTACCGACCTTTTGGTTCTTGTTGTAGTACTTAAATGCCAGAGGATTCTTTGAATCCTTTCCTTCGTACGGTATTTGCTTCTCAACTTTTGGGAAATAGTTACTCATTATATTTATTCCTTTCTATTGATTATTTTTTTTTATTTGTTTAAATTCCAAAAATATGTAAGTCATTTTTGCCTTAGGTTTTCAAAGGACAATTCATAGTTTTTTACCAGTTCAAATATCATTGAACCGTTTTAATGGTACAAATATTTACGACACATGTCAATAAAGAATTTTAAATTCATAAGCTAGAGGATTACTGAAAAATAAGATATACCTTTAAATAACTCCTTCGTAGAAAAAGAATTGTGGAAATCTCTTGCCACTAGTCGCTTTAAAAGAGCGAGATTATTTACCGAGTAATTTAAGAACAAGCAGCATAAATTTCTTTTTTTAATTATTCAAAACTTTAGTTGATTTTCTTATAATAAATTCAGTCTCTAAAACAACTTGTTCGGTTTGAAGGATTATTGAGGATTCAATGTTCCGAATTAATATTTCTGCCGCCCTTCTACCTATTTCCTGTTGTGGTGCCCGTATGGTCGTCAAAGGAATCGGATATATTTTTGCATAATAGATATCATCATTTCCAATAATAGATACATCGTCAGGTACGCGGATATTTAACTCCTTAAGAGCCGTCATAACAGCAAGAGCCTGTTGATCGTTAAAACAAACAATCGCAGTCGGATAATCTTCGCGGTTTTTATTTTTAAAAAAGTCTATTGTCTTATTAAAACTTACTTCATAGCGAGAGCCAACAGATACGATCATATCATCGCTAAAAACCAACGCGCTCTCACTGAACGCATCTCGAAAACCTCCGATCCGCTCTTGAGTATGCGAGGATTGCGGAGGACCTGCAAAATGTACAATTTTCCTGTGACCACTATCCATTAAATATTTAACTGCCATCTTAATTGCTTTTACATTATCTATTGAAACAACATTTGCCTGTATTCCTTT
>Ga0187886_1002002_pt1 | contig 17075 bp, 9 predicted proteins | sample June2016WEW_20_1_FD_133001 | JGI IMG/M metagenome (GOLD analysis project Ga0187886, IMG submission 133001) | Peatland microbial communities from SPRUCE experiment site at the Marcell Experimental Forest, Minnesota, USA - June2016WEW_20_150 | ecosystem: Environmental > Terrestrial > Soil >... | reverse complement strand
TTCGGTCCGTTGGGGACAAGGTGACCTCTGATCTCATACGTCGGTATATAAAGTATCATCAAGAAGAGCAGCTAAGTTTTGGTTTTTAATGCCCCGCAGCTTGCTGCGGGGTAGTTTACTTTTCTGAATTTTTTTCTTGATCCCGCAAAAAAAGGAGCGGTAGAATGGCTATAGTTGTAATATAATTTTTGCTCGATCGGTTTGCCTTTGAGAAAGGAGAACTCTGAAAAATGGCCATCCCCATCATCAAAGAATTCCGCAAACGACTGGGGATTTTAACGACAATGTGAGTTCTGCGCCGAAGGGATATGGAAATGAAGCCCATTATGGATAAATTTTTAGGCTACCCCCGACCCCATGGCCGGGTCGGCACGCGAAATTACCTGGCCATTATTCCAACAGTTTTTTGCGCCAATGAAGTTGCCTGGCGCATCGGTAGAAAATTCAAAAGCGCTAGGCCACTGCTTCACCACCAGGGTTGCGGCCAACTGAAGCCGGATGTGGAGCGAGTTACCCAGACTTTGATTGGCCTGGGAACCAATCCCAACGTGGGCGCAGTTTTACTCATCGGCTTGGGCTGCGAAGGCGTCTCCATCCAGGAAGTATACAAGGGATTAAAAAAACAGGGCCAGAATACGGAGAAGATCATCATTCAGAACCTGGGAGGAATGAAGAAGGCCGTTCAACGAGGAACAGAGATAGCCGCAAAATTGGATAAGGCCCTGTCCAAGATCAAGCGGAAGCCGTTTCCCATCAGCCGGCTGATCATGGGCATCAAGTGCGGCTCATCGGATGCTTCTTCCGGGCTGGTCAGCAATCCCTCTGTGGGGATGGCCAGCGATCAACTCCTGACCAAAAAAGGCTCGGTAATCTTCGGAGAAACCACAGAGTTTATGGGGGCCGAGCACCTCCTGGCCCGGCGGGCTGTAAACGGGGAAGTGGCCGCCCAAATTTTTGAGATCGTTGAGCGAATGGAAAACCGGATTAAGGCCGTAGGGGTGGATATGCGGGGAGGACAGCCCTCTCCCGGGAATATTCGAGGTGGAATTACGACCATCGAGGAAAAATCCCTGGGAGCCATCTGCAAATCTGGTTCTATGCCTATCAATGGGGTGCTGGAATACGGCGAAACCATTCCCGGTAAAGGCCTCTTCATCCTTGATTCCCCGGGCAGAGAGGCCGAGATTATGACGGGATTGGCGGCAGCGGGGGCCAATATCATCGTTTTTTCCACCGGCGGAGGCGCACCTCAGGGCCATCCCATCGTTCCGGTTGTCAAGGTGGCCGGCAACCCCGCCAAATGCCAGGGGATGAAGGAGCACATCGACATCGACGCCAGTGGAGTCCTGCTGGGTACCTTGACCATCGAAAAGGTTGGCGAAATGATTTACACTGCCCTCGTCCATGTTGGCAGCGGCCGGAGAGTGAAAGCCGAAAAATCAGGCTACGACCAGACCGTGGAGATCTACACCACAGGGCCGACGATCTAAAATTTCGGATGGTCGATTGCAGATTTCGGATTTTCTATTGAAACCTGGCCCGCACTTACGGCAACTTTGGAAGAATTCGCCCGATTGCTCAAAGATCAGCCCAGGATCAAGCTCAAGCTCATGAATCCTGGCGCAGCCGTTGAGCAGACATTCCGAAAAGAATTGGAAGTTGAAATTCCAAAATCATAATTTATCAGCCTTATAAAACGGAGAAAAACTATGAACGGATACGGCGGAAGAATATTGCACATCGACCTAGGGAAACAAGGGTTTAACACCCAAAATTTCGATGAAGCCTTTGCCCGCAAATATCTAGGCGGGAACGGGTTTGCGGCCAAGATCCTTTATGACGGGTTGAAGCCAGGGATAGATCCTTTCTCTCCTGACAACATCGTAGTCTTTGGGGTCGGGCCAATCACGGATACGCCTGTGCCAAGTACCAGCCGGGCCTACACCGCCACAAAATCCCCCCTCAGCGGACTCTTTTTCGACTCTACGTTTGGCGGGCGCTTTGCGATCACCCAGAAGCGCACCGGGTTCGAGGCCATCGTAATCTCGGGAAAATCCAGCGCTCCCATTTATCTGGTCATTGACGAAACCGGAGCCCAGTTTAAATCGGCCGCTTCTCTCTGGGGCAGGATGACCCGGGAGACGGTCGAAGCCCTGCAGGCAACCGAAGGCCCAGAAGCCGACGCTGTGGCCATCGGACCGGCAGGAGAGAAACTGGTACGGTTCGCTTGCTTGGCCCATTACTGGCGGGGCCGGGAAGGTGTATCCGGCCGGGGTGGAATCGGGGCGGTTCTCGGTTCCAAAAATGTGAAGGCCGTGGTAGTGAAGGGTTCTCGCAAAACCGAGGTGGCAGACCCAAAAAGCCTGCGCGAACTGATCGATTCTCGGAAGGAAGCAATGGGAAAAGGGACAGCCGGCCTGAAGAACCTGGGAACACCCGTCCTGGTGAACATGATTAATACCATGGGGGGATTGGGAGTGCGCAACCTGCAGGAGGAACACAGCCCTCGGGCTTCAGAGATCGGGGGAGAGCGCATCAAGGAACTCTTCTTCGAACGTCATGACACTTGCTTTGGCTGCCCGATTGCCTGCGGCAAAACCCTGCGCCTTCCGGCGTCTCAAGATGGCTTGCGCTGGAAAATGCCAGAATATGAGACCCTTTTTTCCCTGGGCTCAATGGCCGACAATTGGGACCCGGCTTCTTTGCTCAAGCTCAACGCCCTCTGCGATCAGTGGGGGCTGGACACGATCAGTACGGGCGTGACCATTTCCTTCGCCCTGGAATGTTTTGAGAAGGGATACCTCACCCCTCAAGATGTGGGAGGGCGTACGCTTCATTTTGGAGATTCGGCCTTACTCCTGGAGCTTGTGGAGGAAATCGGGAAACGGCAGGGGTTTGGAAATGTTCTGGCCGAAGGTTCTTTCCGCTTGGCCGAACAACTGGCCAACGGGGCGGCAGATCTCCTCAATTGCTTCAAGAAAGTGGAAGTGGCGGGGCACTCTGCCCGGGCTCTGAAAGGCATGTCCATCGGGTACGCCACAGCCACCCGGGGAGGAAGTCATCATGACGCCCGTCCCACCCTGCAATACGCCGGGGAGTTCGATCGCACGAAAGCCCAGGGGCAGCCTTCTTTTGCCGTGCGGACGCAGAATTTCACTGCCTTGGACGATTCTCTTACCCAGTGTCGATTTGCTAGTGAACGGGGGTATGGCGCCGTGATCAACGAGAACTACGTCAAGATGATCAATGCCGTGACTGGCTGGGTTCTGAATCTGGAAGAGGTGGAAAGGTTGGGAGAACGCATTTATAATTTGGAACGAGCATTTAACTGTCGTGAGGGGGTGAGCCGAGAAGACGATCATCTACCTCTCCGGACCACCCAGCAGCCCATTCCATCTGGCCCTTCCCAGGGAGTGTATTGCCCGTCGCAGGAGTTCAATGCGATGCTCGATGAATATTATCATCTGCGCGGCTGGGACGGAAACGGAATCCCCACTACGGAGAAGCTGAAAGCTCTGGGTTTGGAGGGGGTTCTGAAGGACCTCTTAAGGAAATAGACCGGGCCTAAGTCAGTGGTGAAGCCAAGAGTATTTGATGATTTTAGAAAATAGTTACCTGTGTATATCGGTGGAAATCTGTGTCCTAATAAAAAATATGAAAGGGAAATGCGATGGCTAAAAAATACGTTTATTTCTTTGGCGCAAAAAAAGCCGAGGGAAACAGCAAGATGCGTAATCTTCTCGGAGGGAAGGGCTGCGACTTGGCGGAGATGACGAATCTGAAGATCCCTGTTCCGGCGGGCTTCACCATCACCACCGAGGTTTGCACAGCCTACTACGGTAATAAAAAGAAATACCCTCTGGGTTTGAAAGAGCAGGTGCAAAAAGGTTTAGCCCAGGTGGAAAACGCCATGGGGGCGAAGTTCGGAGACTCAAAGAATCCTCTTCTCCTCTCCGTCCGCTCCGGCGCGCGTGTTTCCATGCCCGGGATGATGGACACCATCCTTAACCTCGGGCTGAACGACAGGACCCTCAAGGGCCTGATAGAAAAATCTGGGGACGAACGCTTTGCCTATGACTCGTACCGCCGTTTCATCCAGATGTACAGTGACGTAGTGTTAGGCGTGGAAAGAAAGAAGATGGAAGAGCGGATCAGCGAGAGGAAGCGCCAGAAAGGGGTTAAACTGGACATCGAGCTCACGGCCGAGGATTGGAAAGACCTGGTCGGGGAGTTCAAGGAGATCGTGAGGCAGGAAACCGAAAAACCCTTCCCCGAGGACCCTCAAAGACAGCTTTGGGGCGCAATCGGAGCAGTCTTCGAATCCTGGGATAACCCCAGGGCGATCACCTACCGAAAGTTGAACAAAATCCCCGGCCATTGGGGGACTGCGGTCAACGTTCAAGCCATGGTTTTTGGCAATATGGGCGGAGAAAGCGCTACGGGCGTTGCCTTCACCCGCGACCCGGCGACTGGGGAAAAGGTTTTCTTCGGAGAATTTTTACCCAATGCCCAGGGAGAAGATGTAGTCGCTGGCATCCGTACCCCTCAGCCCATCAATCTAGCTCGCAAGGTTGACCTCTCGCTCGACTCCATGGAAGAGACCCTGCCAAAAGTCTACAATGAACTGGAGAAGATTTACCGGCGGCTGGAGAAGCACTTCCAAGATATGCAGGACATCGAGTTCACCGTGCAGCAGGGAAAACTATGGATGCTCCAGACTCGCACCGGAAAGCGTACGGCCTTCGCCGCCTTGCGCATCGCCGTGGAAATGGTCGCGGAAAAATTGATCGATAAGAAGACCGCCCTCTTGCGCATGGACCCCGATTCCCTAAACCAGCTTTTAGCGCCCATTTTCAATCCGCAGGCTAAGGGGGAAGCGATTAAGGACGGAAGACTCCTGGCCAAAGGCCTCAATGCCGGCCCGGGCGCAGCTTGCGGCAAAGCGGTGTTCAACCCGGAAAGGGCCATGGAACTGGCCAAGCAGGGACAAAAAAGCGTTCTCATCCGCACCGAGACTTCACCGGAAGATATCCACGGGATGAATGCCGCCGAGGGGATCTTGACATCCCGGGGAGGGATGACTTCTCACGCTGCCCTGGTGGCCCGCGGCATGGGAAAGCCCTGCGTGGTCGGCTGTACCGCCCTGAACATCAATTATGCAACTGCTTCTATGAGTGTAAACGGCCGCACCCTCCGCGAGGGCGACTATATCTCCATCGATGGGACCACCGGCGAGGTTATCGAGGGCGAGCTTCCCACCAGCTCATCGGAGATCATCCAGGTCCTGATCGAGAAAAAAATCCAACCCAAAGATTCCAGGATCTACCAGAATTTCGCCAAGCTGATGTCTTGGGCTGATAAGGTGGCCCGGCTCGGCGTGCGCACCAATGCCGACACTCCCCGCGACGCCACCGCTGCCCGCCTGTTTGGGGCTACAGGCATCGGACTCTGCCGCACAGAGCATATGTTCTTCGAGGCCGAACGCATCCAGGCAGTGCGCGAGATGATCTTATCCGATACTGTCGAGGAGCGCCGCCGTGCTCTGGCCAAGATCATGCCCATGCAGAAAGAGGATTTCATTGGCATCTTCCGGGCCATGGATGGTTACCCCGTGATCATCCGCACCCTCGATCCCCCGCTCCATGAGTTCCTGCCGCACACGGACAGAGAGATCGAGGAACTGGCCCAACAGATGGGCGTGCCCTTCAAGAAGCTGAAAGAACGATCCGAGAGTTTGAAGGAGGCCAACCCCATGCTAGGCCATCGGGGGTGCCGTCTGGGCATCAGCCATCCAGAGATCACGGAAATGCAGGCCAGGGCCATTTTCGAGGCTGCCAGCGAGGTGGCGAAAGAAGGGGTGAAGGTTATCCCCGAGGTCATGATCCCCCTGGTGGGGCACGTCAACGAGCTGCGGGCCCAGAGAGAGATCGTCGAGCGCGTGGCCAAAGAGGTCATGGTCCAGACTGGCACAAAAATCAAATACCTGCTGGGGACCATGATCGAACTCCCGCGGGCCGCCATCACCGCTGACCAGATCGCCGAAGTGGCCCAATTTTTCTCGTATGGGACGAATGACCTCACCCAGACGGTCTTCGGTCTCTCCCGGGACGACGCCGGGAAGTTCCTTCCTTTCTATCGCGAGACCGGGATTTTGCCATACGACCCCTTCGTATCCATTGACCGCCCGGGGGTGGGGGAAGTCATCCGCATCGGCGTGGAAAAAGGCCGCAAGACCAACCCCACGCTGGAAGTAGGCATCTGCGGAGAGCACGGCGGCGATCCCAGTTCCGTGGAGTTCTGCCACATGGTAGGTATGGATTATGTTTCCTGTTCACCCTACCGTGTGCCTATCGCCCGCTTGGCTGCAGCCCAGGCAGCCCTGACATACCCCAGAAAAGGAAAGGAATCTTACCGGAGAAAATAGGGGAAGGGGTTAGGCGGCATTGGCCCTGCTATCCTGGAAATGCTCACGGCTGCCGGTCAGGGGTTCAAGCATGACAATCAGGGGACTCTGTCGGGGAGTCATCCTCACCCTGGCTAGAGCCACGTAAATCACCATCCAGATTACTCATGATGCAAGGGGAATTCTCAGCAAAGAAGCCAACGCCAAAGGATCTATTGGACTTTTAGGGGTTAAAAGAGTAAAATATAATATGCCCAGGATAAAGAAAGATTGGTTTCGCACCTTCCTATTCAAAATCATTGCCGTCTTTTTGTTGTCCTTTTTCTTTCCCGCCGAAACCCCTGCCATGACCCTCCAGCAGGAGCGCGAGCTGGGAGAGAAGGTCCTCCAGGAAGTCAAAAAACACTGGTCGGTGGTGCAGGATCCCTCTGTGAATGAGTACATCAGCCGCGTCGGCAGGAGGATTTTGCAGGGAATCGAATCCCAGCCTTTTGATTATCGATTTTACGTCCTCAATACCCCGGATGTGAATGCTTTTGCGGTCCCGGGGGGCTATGTTTTCATAAACAGTGGGTTAATCCTCCTGGTGGAAAACGAAGGCGAACTGGCCGGCGTAATCTGTCACGAAATTGGACACGTCATCGCCCGGCACATCGCCAAGCGGTCAGAAAAAGGTCTGAAACTTAGCTTAGCTTCCTTGGGAGCGATCCTAGCCGGGATTTTGGTGGGCGGGCAGGCGGCAGCGGCAATTGTCACTACAACCGTTGCGGCAAATCAGACGGCCATGCTGAAGTACAGCCGGGAGGATGAAGAGGAAGCTGATTACCTGGGTCTAAAATTTATGATGCAAGCTGGGTATGATCCCCACGGCATGCTCACGATGCTAAAGAAATTCCGCAGAATAACGGGGCCGGCCGCCAGCGACCCGCCGGCTTATCTTCTCACCCACCCGGCCATCGAGGAGCGTACAGCCGAGCTGGAAATCCAAATGAGCCGTTATCCCCAAGAGAAGGCAGTCCGTAATCCCACGGGTAATTTGTCAAGGATCCAGACCAAGCTGGTTGTGGAAGAAAAGGATATTCCCCGATCGGTTACATACTTCGAGAATTATTTAAAGCGAAAGCCGGACGACCCGGAGGCTTTTTTCGGTTTGGGGTTAGCTCAAAAGCGCATGGGTGCTTTAGACTGGGCAATTGAAAATTTTTCAAAGGCAGCATCTCTCGCCCCTGAGGATGGGGAGATATATCGTGAGCTGGGGACCGCTTACCTTCTGAAGGCCAACCTTCCCGAGGCCCAAAAAAATCTAGAACGCGCGCGGGCTCTTTCCCCCTCTGATGGGGTCACCCACTTTTACCTTGGCCGGGTTTACGCAGAGCAAAAGTTAGCGGATGAAGCGCTCCAGTCCTTTCTCCGGGCCAAAGAACTCAATCGCAACCTCCCGGAAATTGACTACCACCTAGGAATGGCCTACGGAGCCAAGGGCATGCTCGGCCAGGCTTACCAGAGTTTAGGTGATTACTACAAATCCATGGGCGATACCAAAACCGCCCTGATCCACTTTAACAAAGCCCTGCCCTATTTCGCTGATTACACCCCCGAACGCCAAATAATCCAGAAGGAAATCGAATACCTTTCACCGAAGAAGAAAGAAACTCGATGATCTCTTGGGGTTTCTTGCTCGGTCCGCCGGCATATCCATTGCAGAAATGACTCCGCGGTTCATCTCTTCAGATCCGGAGAAGACCCTGCATATTTTTTTATTTGATAAAATCCCCTACCTCATATAACCTCTCTAGCGGACACGAATCGCCGGATTTCCTTCTGGGCCCCTCCCCCCTCGCAGGTAAGAATTGGCCGTAAGAAGCCTGAGGTAGAAATTGACTCCGCTGAACACCTTACTAAAAAGAGAAGATATCAAGTCTTACATCTCTCGCAGTTGGTCCATGAGCTGGCCGATGACGCTGATTATGTTTTTTGAGTTCTTAATTGGCATCACCGATGTGTATATTGCCGGCAAGGTGGGCCAAGAGATCCAAGCCACCTATGGTTTTGTCATCCAGCTCTATTTTATTTTTATTGTAATCGCCAACGCTCTGACGGTGGGTGCGGTCTCCGTAGTTTCCAGATTATATACATCGGGCAACAGAAGAGAATTAACCCAAGCCATCTTTTCCTCGGTCGTGGCAGCAGCCGTGGCAGGAATACTCCTGGCCTTCGCCAGTTTTATATCTGCTCCTGTAATAATTCATATTCTAAGCATCCCTGAAGAACTTAAACATTTTGGCGAACCTTTCATTAAAATTTATGCCGTCGGTTTACCTTTTCATTATGAGCTCATAAACTGCAACGGAATTTTACGATCCTGTAACCGGATTAAAACCTCTTTAAAAACCATGGTCTTGGTATGCCTGCTCAATATCGCTCTCAATTTCGCGCTGGTCTTTCATACCCCCCTCGGTTTCCAAGGCATTGCTCTGGCGACGGTTGCAAGCGTCTTTATCGGAAGCATTGCGAACCTGATCCACGTCAACAGGGTGATGGTTCGGGGGAGGGAATTTTCTGTGAATCTGGTAAAAAAGATGGCCCTTATTGGTTGGCCGATGGGGTTACTGCAAATTTTATGGCAACTCGCTTCCATGGTTCTTTTTTTAATTTTAAGTGCCTTACCTGAATCCCGGGTAGAAATTCTAGCGGCCCTTACGATGGGGCTGAGAATTGAGTCAGCCATTTACCTTCCGGCTTTTGCCTTTAATATGGCCAATGCAGTCGTTGTGGGAAATTTATTGGGGGAACAGAAGAAAGAAGAGGCTTTTCGGAGTGGAATGGTAACGGCGACGATTGGCGTAGGGATCGTTACGCTGATGGTTATCCTCGTGATTGCCAACGCCCGGTGGATCGTATCTTTCTTATCGCATCATCCGATCGTCATCAAGGAAAGTATAAAATACATCTATATCAGTATGATCAGTGAGCCATTTATGGCCTGGGGGATTATTCTCGGGGGAGGCTTAAATGGGGCTGGGGATACCAAAAGTGTTATGCTGCGGGTGTCTCTCAGCCTATGGCTGGTACGAATTCCTCTAAGTTATATCTTCGTCATTTTATTGGGGTGGGGAGCGGCTTCTGTTTGGTGGTGCATGAATCTTTCCCAATTCCTCCAGGCTTTCTTAATTTCCAAAAGATACTTAAGCAAGCAATGGTTGTAGGATTTTTCCACTTGGAAAAATCTTCTTCTTTGGTTCACCTTTCAGGACGTGAACGCTGTGGATGATCACTTCACCGATCTCCGGGGGCTTGGTATCCTGGCCGGAATCGACCACCCCCCTCACATCATCGGTTGGGGTTAAGCTCTGCGCGCCTGGGTAAGAAAGCACCGATGGTCAATTTCATGGAAATCTTCTTTAAGAAAATATTGGGATAAAAACCTTAAAATTTCTGAAACATTACCTTTGCGTCGAGAAGCAAATTTAGAAATATTCTAATCATTTCTGCTTATTTACGCGGTATAGACCTGTTTACAATGGAAATAATTGATTTAAATTCATTAAAGTTTCTCAAGAAAATGCCGAAATGATAGTGGAGTAAATACGTTTCATCTTGTTTGGCCTGTTTTACCCGATTTAAAGGAAACGAATTGCTCTTCTATGTGCTTATTCCAGATAAAAGAATTTTGTCAAAACCTTCTTTTATGATTCTTTCGATAAGGTAGGGATATGCCGAACATTGTTACCGCAAAAGAGGTGAGTCAATACCTAAAATTGACGGAATCGACCATCTATAAATTGGCTTCCACGGGGGAGATCCCAGGCTTTAGGATCGGGAAGTCCTGGCGATTCGATATGGATGAAGTACTAAGGCGGATAAATGGTATTAAAACTACAGTAAAAATAACCCATGAGGCGAATGGAAGAATTAGGAAAAAAGAGAATGGTAAGATTTGATGATCCAATGACTCTCGCCGAGAGTAACATTTTGGAGAGAGACGAAAAGGACCGAACCTTTATCCGGCCAGAAGAAACATTCTCTTCCAACCATTCGCGCCCCAAAAGGTACCGCAAATCATCGAGGCGAAGAAAGTCCCGACGATCTCAGATACTCCAATTGTCGCATATCCATCCAGAGCTTTAAACTCTTCTCCCCTCTGAAAAACAATTTAAGTGCTAACGGGTGCGCCAAGCATTCGCCAGCCCTATGATCTGAACAGGACTCTAAGAGAGATTACCTTCTGGCCGGAGACTTCTGCCGAGGATATTTCAACATAGCGAAGCTTGGGGAGATCGTTTTTCACTCCCATGCGAATTCTTTGCCCCTCTATTTTCCGTCCATGATGGCTGGGCAAAAAGTCCGTAAATTCGCTTTTCTGTCATTCCCGTGAAAACGGGAATCCAGTCTTTTCGATGACTTCCGTGGATTCTGGATTCCCGCCCTGCACCACGCTATGTACAGGGTTTGCCTACGGGGGAATGACGACTTTTTGCGAGATTATCATTACTTAGAAAATACCCCCAAACCCCGCCCTTTCCTCCAGTGGGGGGTAGGGGATGATTGGTCAACTTTTTACTCAAAGTTTGTGGAAAGACCTGAGAAAACAGCAATAGGCAAAACCTGTTTGACAATGTTTGGCGGAATTGGTAATATTCCGCGTGCGGAATTATAGGGCCCAGGGGAGAACGGGGAATGCGTATCAAGATCATCTGCCCCAGTTCGTACGATCCGAGCAATAAGCTAATCAAGCTCCGGCGCGCTTCATCACCTCCTCTCTCCATCCTATATTTAGCGGGACTAACACCCCGCGAACACGACGTGAGCCTGGTAGACGAGGTAGTGCAGTCTCTTGATTTCGAAGAGCCAGTAGACCTGGTAGCGCTCACTTCTGCGACCGTTGCCGTTCGGCGCGCCTACCAAATTGCGGATGAGTTTCAGCGGCGAAACGTAAAAGTTGTTATGGGCGGCATCCACGTTACGGCGAATCCCGATGAGGCGCTGGCGCATGTCGACGCCGTCGTGCTGGGTGAAGGCGACGAAATATGGCCCAAAGTCCTGGAGGATGCCCAGCAAGGAGCCCTGCGTAGGATCTACCAGGGCACGCGTAGGGAGTCTCTGGAAAATTTGCCGTTTCCGCGCTTCGATCTCGTCGAAAAATCCAGGTATGTTCGCCTCCCCTTCCGCAAAACCCCCATTTTCCCTGTTCAGACCGCCAGGGGATGTCCCCATCTCTGTGATTTCTGCACGGTGTCGGTTTTCTGGGGCCGGAAAATGCGTTTCAGGCCCGTGGAGAACATCGTGGCCGAAATCCGGTACAGCCAGGCCGATACGATCTTTTTCACGGATGACAACTTCCTCGCTCATCCTCGAAGGACAAGGGAATTGGCTGAGGCGCTTACACCCTTAAACATTCGGTATATCTGCCAGTTTGATACCCTTGCCCATCGGGAACCCGAAGTCATCCGGGCTATCGCCCGGAGCGGCTGCTTCCTGGCTTTTGTGGGTTTTGAGAGCCTCCAAACCAAGGACCTGGCCGACGTCAACAAATCGTTCACCGACCCATCCCAGTACCCAGACTTCATCCGCCTTCTCCATAAGAACGGAATCAACGTGTACGCGAGCTTTATGATTGGATTCGCCCATGACGATTTCGATACCGCCCGCGCCAGGGCGGACTTCCTAATCGATCACAAGGTTAGCCTCGCCTCCTTTTGGCGAATCACTCCGTATAGGGGAACACGTCTTTATGACCGCCTTGCCCAGGATGGATTTCTTGTTGACAAGACCTGGTGGCTCAGGACGGGCGAAATTCATGGCCTGGTGAAGTACCCGGACAAGCCCTATACCGCCGAAGAACTCGCTTCATCGGCCATGCGGCGCTTTTTCTCTCTACCTTCCATCCTGAAGAGGTTCTTTCCGCTTCCGGTATTCAAGATTCCCCTTTTAGGCCGGAACTTGTACATCCATAAACAATTGAAGCGTTTCAAGGGGCACACGATCGTGTAGTTACTTGGGACGCGTCGGAAGGTCGCGGGGTCGGACCAAGATAACTAAGGGCGATTCGCGGGCTTCGATTTCCTGTGTCACGACTACTCGGGTTACTGGCGTCTGGTGAGACTCAAGAGTCTATATTGAAGTCCTACCCTTATTTGGAACCGGAGGACATTCAAGAGGCCCTGAATTATGCCGCTTTCCTCGCAGATGAACAAGTGGTTGAGTTTGCCTCATGAAGTTTCTCCTTGATATGCCCGTCGACCGTGATTCGTGTTGACATCCCCAATCTACCCCCTAACCTTTTGGAGTTTGATATGAGATGGATATTCCAGAAGGTGTCGCTATGAAGCCTCCAACGGTGCTCCTTATTCACCATTGGAGGCTTTTGAGTTTTTGAAGAACAAAAATAAGTGTCATTTTTCAACAACGTCCCGATCTACGCTAAATCAAACTTTTAATGTAGGGGCAGGCCCCCGTGCCTGCCCGCGCAGAGGCGATCACGCGAAGCGCGCGATGGCCTGCCCATATTAGGCGCTCCTGCCCAGCTTTTTTCCTCCTTGCTTTTTCGACTATTTTTCTATATGATCTTCTCAGTAACGGTCGGTCGTCCAGTTTTTATCCTGCATGTTAAATTTTCCCTTGGCCTTTTCCAAACCCTTAATGGAGGGTTACATGGAACGCAGAGACGCAACCCCATTTCTTAAAGAGAGGTGGGGTTTTGTTTTTTCAGAATCATGAACGAGAGAAATAAAATGCAAAGAAAATAGACCTGAACCTATTGTACTATTGTATGCGGCGATTTTTTCGACCGCATTGAACTAATCATCGTAAAGAAAGACGGCCAAATCAAACGCCTGAACGTTAACAAAGAAGCTATCCGGGATAAGATGCTCCCGGTTAAAGAGGCCGCCCACCTGGAGGCTCTATTTGAAGGACAAACATGAAGTTGTCGAGAAAGAAAGAGTGTATGTTCAGCCCGTTGTTCGAGCTTGACCCACCGCAATCTGCGGGTCATTGAATAGGTGACGGTGGGCAATGCGGGGGAAAAGCCTTGAAGCCCAAAATTTATGGTGTTCGAGAAAAAAAACGCGCTAGTTCCCTATTGGCACTTGGGTCATCCGAATTTGAAGCGGCGGAAAATCTTTGGGAGAAAGGTCTTTTCCGTGAGGCGGTTGTACATCTTTACTTTACATGCTTTTACGTTTCACAAGCATTGCTCTGTGATTCCCTTCCTGCAAATCCAACTCACAAGAAGCTGAATTCGGAGATGCACCGTGTCTATGGTCGTCGTCCAGAATTCCCCCGAAGATATGTTGATCTTCATACGACTCTTTACGAACAACGGATCGAATTTGATTATCGGACCTTCCATACTCCTGACCCAGAGGTACTCAGGAAACAGCTGACCCAGCTCAAATTATACGTGAAATTCGCTTTGAAAATTGTTTCCCGAGTTGAGGTGTTTGACCTGCTCAAAAGCTTCCTGGAGGATAACAAGCTACAAATCAAGGATTTTTCGTTTGATGTTTACTGCCCCAAAACCTACCGTCACCACACCCGATTGACCTTCTGGCAACCACCATTTTATTTGAATGTCTTCGGTATGCACAAAATGGCGACCCACGCAAGAAGAATGTTACAGGCCCTCAAAGTGCGAAATTATGAGAACTACGTAGTCGGTCTGAACAGCAAGCTCAACCAATATAAAGACAATCATCTTATAATGCTTGATATTGACACGGTAAATCCAGCCATTGAATCAGCCTTGAAAAGAATTGGTGGTGTCCTTCTTAAGAGCGGAAGAGGCTTCCACTTCATTGGACGAAAGATAATTATGGGCAATGCAGAATGGAAAAAAGAAATGAGGCTTCTTCTTAGAGATAAACGATTGAAAGAACACTTGGATAGGAATCACATTGAAATATCTTTCCAACGTGGCTACTCAACTTTGAGAGTAACGTCCAGCCCTGCTAAACCAACAGTACCATTTTTTTATAAAGAAATATGATAAGGAGGATATCCAACACCATATTGAAAACGGCATAGAATGGTGCACGATTCGGCTCTGTCGTTCGCACTTGGAGAGTTCAAGCAACTTTAATTAAAGAATACCCTCCCCAGCGAAATATAGGAGCAAAGAGACGCTTAAACGCATTCAAGACATTAAAAGCATAGGATGCTTCTACAAGACTCATTCGCCTGCAATACAGTTCGAGCAACTAACTTTCATTTTTGGAGAGAATTGTTACGGCAAATCTACGCTTTGTGATATCTTCCGTTCTCTCGCTGAAGGCCAGCCTGTATATATAACCGATCGTGAAGCTCTGCCCAATCCAAACAACCAGCCTCAATGCGTTCAGCTCAGCTTCTCCAGCCCTGGAAGCACAGGGGAAGTACCAATAGATTTTGTAAATGGTCAATGGAATACGAGACTGCCGGAAAATCTGAGAATCTTCGTATTTGATACGGACTTCATACACAGAAATGTGTTTACAGGTTTGACTATTGAGAGAGCGAACCAAGAGAAAATCACACGATTCGTACTCGGTGAAGGCAGCGTACAGACAGCCCAGAATATTGGTACTCTAAATTCCCTGTTGCGTGCGATCAATAAAGAACAACGCGAGATCGAGACAACGGGTTTCTCAGGCATTTCGGATATCCCCACCTTTCTTTCCGTCCAAGTCCAAGGGTCTTCTACCGATCTTGACCAAGAAATTGTGATTGCTGCCAACGATTTAGTTACCAAGAAAAAGCTATTTGGGGATTTGGACGCAGCGGTAAATCGACAGGAACCTCAGCCCATTACGCTGCCTAATAATCTTGAAGGCTTTATCGCAGAGGTAAACCAATGCCTGAAGTCTGCCTTTCTCCGGCCCCAGCAAGACGCATCGGCCATTATTCAGCACCACATTCGTGAGATGACCCGAAATCATACGACAACCCAGAACTGGCTTCGTCAGGGCCTTGATGAATTAGTGGGGAAAAACTGCCCATTTTGCGGGCAACCACTCATAGAGGAAGCCAGTACACTAATCGATCTTTATCGTGCGTTTTTTGACGATGCCTTCAACCGTTTCGTCGCCGAAATACGGGCAACCTTATCTCAGTTATCTGGCCGTTTCAGTCACTTTCGATGCCTGAAGATCCCAGATTTTCTACAGAACAACAGTCCTGCTTTAGAACAATATCCTGAACTCAATCAACAAAATGATTTCCAAGAAAAAATAGTATCAGCTAAATTGGCGGCCAATGCGCTAAGGGAACGCTGGAATGCATGGCAATTAAAGCATGAAGATGCTGAAAGGCTTCTCGCTGCGAGAATCAGGGAAAAGGAGAGTGCAGTCTACGCGGAGACAAGCCAATGGGAGTGCCCGCATACTATTCAGGCATACGGAGAACTCTGTTTGGCGACAATAGAATACAACTCTATCCTTCAAGAAGTGCTTGACCGCATACATCAATTCAAAGCAGCATTGGACAGACCAACAATCGCTGGCCAGGTTTCCGAAGCACAACGTCGCTACTCCGAATTGGGACTCAAGAGAAGGCGTCAGCTATCTGCAAATATCTGTGAGCGCTATACTCAACTTTCCGAGCAGAAAGAAGAAACCGAAGGCGTGCTCGCCCACCTCCAAGAGCAGCTGGAAAGAGAACAAACCCAATTTCTTGATAATTATTTTGAGTTGATTAATTCAATATTCTCAAGGCTTGGCAGTACCCCCTTTCGAATAGCAAAAAGAGTTAGCCGACGCGGGAACATGCCCGTGATTCAAATCACAGCATCTTTTTTTGATGTTCCAATCAGCCACGACAAGCTACAGGCCTTTTTTAGTGAATCAGACAGAAGAGCTCTGGCTCTATCGATATTTTGGGCGAAGGTTGATTCACTAAGCCTTCAGGAGAAGCAGCAGACAATTTTAATTTTGGATGATCCTGTCACGAGTTTCGATGACGGACGTATTGACCGCACTATCCGTCTAATGAACGCCAGCCGTCCAGTTTTTCGCCAGGTTATCGTACTTTCTCACTATCCTCGATATCTGAAATCTTTTTTTGAACGTGCCCACCTTCAGACCCAAGGCATAAGGCTCATTCAGCTCATAAGGACTGAAGACGGCTCACAATTATGTGACGCTTCGCCCGCTGATTTTGTCGAAAGCGACCACCACATTAAATTTCGCAAGATATCTGAATTCATCGAACGGCGGCATACAGAAGATATTTCACTTGACCTCCGCATATACCTTGAGACTGAAGTGAAATCGCGATATCGGAAGCAGATATCAGACAACAATCTTGGGAATTTTGCATTCAAGGATTTACTCGACCGGCTTTTTGAACTCGGCATTCTTACCGCAGAAGTTAGGGGCGAGATTGAGGAATACCGGCTATCGCTTAATCCAGATCACCATACATGGACGAACCGGAGTCAGGAAGAGAGGATTGGTATTGCAACCGACCTGCTCGACTTCATTTACAACCGGTTGTGAAAGAGGCATGTGAAATCTGGGGACACATTACGGTCGAGAGGAGAGGGGACCCTTTGGAGTGTAACCTCTACTCATTTCTATATATAACGTTCGTGCAGAAATTGCCTCACGATCTCCCCAATAATTCACCGGACTCTCTTGCTCTTTAAGGAAAGCGGGCGGGTAATACAGGAATTCGTAAACCCAAGGTATCGCGCCAC
>Ga0187886_1002001_pt1 | contig 17080 bp, 12 predicted proteins | sample June2016WEW_20_1_FD_133001 | JGI IMG/M metagenome (GOLD analysis project Ga0187886, IMG submission 133001) | Peatland microbial communities from SPRUCE experiment site at the Marcell Experimental Forest, Minnesota, USA - June2016WEW_20_150 | ecosystem: Environmental > Terrestrial > Soil >... | reverse complement strand
GTAAGGCGGGTGCGGCCGTCCGCGACGTCGAGGCCCGAGAGAGGCGTTGCCGCGAGCAGAAGCACGGGAAGCAGAACGGCGGAGAGGACGCGCGCGGAATCGCGGATTCGCGATCTCATTTCCCGGTTCCCCCATTCGCAGCGATCCAGAGAAGGTACGTTTCCTTGAGCGCGAGGGCGGTCTCCTTCGCTTCGAGCAGCTTCTGCAGCTGCTCGGCCTGTCCAGATCCCGCGGGAGCCGAACCGCCCGCCCGAAGCTGGGCAGCCTCGTCGGTTTTTTTCGCGAGCTGCTGCTGGAGGTCGGCGATGATCTTGCGATCCTCCGCAGAACCCGACGCGGCGAGGCGCTTCTGGTAGGCCTCGATGGCCTGCACGTAGGCTTTCTCCCGGTTCTGGTATTCCTCCACACTTTTCAGAAACTCCTCGTGACTCCACTTCAGGAGCTTGGAGAGCTCGACTTCCTTCTTGCTGAGCTGGATCAGGGACACCTTGTACTGGGCGGCCTCGACCTTCGCGCTGGTGGGGTAGTCGGCAACGATCTTCTGGTAGACGGCCAGCGCATCGTCCAGACGGCCCAGGCCGTACATGCTTTCTCCGGCCCAGAACCACGCGCTGGACACGAATGAAGAGTTCGGGTAGGTGGTGATGAAGGCTTGCAGGACCTGGATCGCGCTCTCGTATTCTTCCTGCATGAAGAGGAGCCGGCCCTTCTGATAGGAGGCGTCTTCATAGTCCGCGGCGCCCGGGTAGGTAGCCAGGTAGAACTCCAGGTTGTGCTGGGCATCGTCCAGCTTCCCGATTGCCATGTACGACTTGGCAAGGAGGAGGTATGCGGCCGCTTTCTGCGCGCCTGCGTTCGGATCGAGGATGACGTTGTGGAAGAGCAGGATGGCCTTATCGTACTGGCCGTTTCTGAACTGGTCGATGCCGTCCTTCAGGTCGGACCCCGGACCCGACGATTGGGCAAATCCCTGAAGGAACATGAGCGCAAGGGCAAGGAGCACGATTGGCAGGATCGCCATTCGGGGATGTGACATGGGCCTTTTTCTCTCCTCCCTAGACTTTCGACCTTCGAATCTGCAAACTGAACGGGATTCTACCATTTGCAGGAAAGGAATGCTACTTCCGGACTATTCTCAGGCTCGCTTCCAGAAAGGTCTCCATTGACGAAGGGCACCACGACATGCGATACTTTTCTCAGGGCGCGACGGACTATAATTACTCTTTCCGGAGCAGTTTACGCGCTATCCGTGCAGCCGACTCACTTATGCCGGACGGGGATATCCGCGCACAATCCGCCTGCGGCGGCGCACAATCCGCCTGCGGCGGCGCAAGTCCGTCTCTGGCGCGGTGGTGAAAGGCCGGTGAGATGACAGGGGAACAGGCCCGCCACGGGGTGGGGGCGCGCGAATCCGCCTTCGGCGGCGCGAATCCGCCTTCGGCAGCGCAGAATCCGCCTTCGGCAGCGCAGAATCCGCCTTTGGCGGCGCAGAATCCGCCTTTGGCGGCGCATAATCCGCCTGCGGCGGCGCACCAGATTTTCGGAACCGCCTGCCAGGCCATGCGCGAAGGTATGTTCCCCGAGGCGATCGACGCCCTGGAGGGCCTCCTCGAGAAGGACGTGGACTTCCCGGGCGCCGCCTCGGCGCTGAAATGCGCGGGTTTCTGGAAGGAGCGAGCGGAGAAGGAGGGGGCGCAGCTCGAAGGCTTCGAGCGTGGAGAGCAGCTCCTTGGCCAGTGGAGGCTGTTCCAGGCCTTCGTGGAGCGCCTGGCAGACATGCCCGAGAGGTGCATGTTCGCGATCAAGCAGTTCGTCTTTTCCTCGGCCCTGGCGAGCTACAGCTCGGTGGCTCCGGAGGCGGAGGCGGGCGGAGACCCGTACTTGCTCCTGCAGATCGGACGCTGCTGCAAGGGGGTCGGGAACTACGAGCGCGCCATCGAGTGTCTCGAGCGGGCCAACCGGGAGACGCGCGACGATGCGCGTATTCTGGCGGAGCTGGCCGACTGCTATTCGCTGGTGAACGAGTCGCGGGCGGCAAAGGTCTTTTTCCGCGAAGCCTACTATGTCGATCCCCAGGCGATCGACCTCGCGGGGCTGGAGTCCCCGCTCGTGCAGCGCCTGGCGGCGAAGCTCCGCGCTCGGGGGATCACGGAGCCGCTCCTCAGCGAATGGATGCCGGTGTACGGCGCCATCTGGGGAGTGTTCAGCGTGAAGCGGGAGATGAAGCCGCTCGAGTTCGGGAAGCTCAAGCAGGCCATCTACCAATTTGAAAGGGAGTGCCGGAAACCGGGACCCGAGAGGGAGCGGGCGGTGCCGAGGTTGATCAACCGCTACTTCTGGCTGATCGACCACTACATGACCACCGGCGAGCCGCGCGAGCGTATCGAGGAGGTCCTCGGAAAGCTGCGGGAAACGGATCCCCGAGTGCATGCAGAATACACGAAATGAACCGGGCGGGAGGAGAAAGAATGGCAACGGAACTGCTGAAGACGATCACCGACCTTCTCAACGAGGAGAAGTGGACCCGGGCGACGCTCAACAGCTACTCGATCACGAACTTCAAGGATCTCGACCTGCTCATTGAGCAGGCCCGCAATGAGGGCATCGTCGAAGAGGTGCGGGAGCTCACCGGGGAGCACCTGAAGCACACGAGCAACTCGATCATCGCGCTCTATATCTCGGGAGTCCTCGCGCTTTCGCGGGAACTGGTCGACGACACGAACCTCATCATGCTGATCAGCATCTTCATGGACAACCACAAGTGGAACGTCGTCGAGTACCTCGCCGAGCGCATCCTCGCCTACGGCGAGAACAAGTACGCCCTGCGCACGCTCGGCGAATGCTTCGAGAACCGCGACGAGGAAGAGAAGAAGCTCGAGGTCTGGGACCGTCTCATCCGCGTGGACTACGAAGAATCGGAGATCGTGAAGATCCTCGGGGAAAAGCGCGAGCAGGCGGGAGACCTCACCGCCGCCGTCGACTACTACAAGAAAGCCATCCACCGCTTCATCAACAAGAAGCAGTTCGCCAGCGTGAAGGAGCTGTGGGACAAGCTCATCCGCCTGAGCCCCGAAGATATCGACTTCTTCTTCCACATCGAGGGCAGGATCGCCCGGGCCCTCAACGGCGAGAGGGCGGCCTCGCTCCTGGTGACGCTCATCCCGCACTACAAGGAAAAGGAGGACTGGAACACATCCATCGACATCCTGAAAAAGGTCCTCGCTTACGACGCGAAGAACAACGGGGCGCGCAAGGACATCATCGAGTGCTATCGCAGGAAATATGCCTCGCACAGCCAGCTCGAGGAGTACATCAAGATTTCAAACCTCACGCAGAACTGGAGGAGCGTGCACGAGGCACTCGCGGATTTCGAAAAGCACATCGGCTTCGACACGGGCAACTACGTATTTCATCGATCCTGGGGCATAGGGCGGATTTCGGCCAGCAAGGACGACACCTTTACCATCGACTTCGCAAACAAGACGTCGCACAAGATGTCGCTGAAGATGGCGGTGAGCGCGCTGGAGGTCCTCTCACCCGAGCACATCTGGGTGCTCAAGAGGACCCTTCAGAAGGAGGAGCTTGCGGCGAAGGTCAAGGGTGACGCCTCCTGGGCCTTGAAGACGATCATCAAGAGCTTCGGGAACCTCGCGGACATGAAGAAGATCAAGGCTGAGCTGGTGCCGGACGTGCTCACGGCGGGGGAATGGTCCCGCTGGAACACGGAGGCGCGCTCGATCCTCAAGAAGGACTCCGCGTTCGGAAACCTGCCGGACAAGATCGACCAGTTCATGGTCCGGGACAAGCCCATATCGTTCGAGGAGAAGACTTTCAACAAGTTCAAGGCGGAGAAAGGCTTCTTCGAGCGCGTGAAGACAATCGAGGACTACATCCAGGCCGGTCACGCCGAACCGGACTCGGACTGGTTCACCGAGATGTTCTCCTATTTCACGGGCTTCCTGAAGGGCTACACCGCCGTCGCGGAGACGGTGATTTCCAGCTGGCTGCTGCTGCAGAAGATCATCGCCCGCTATCCCTTCCTCTCCCTGGGCGTGCAGACGAGTTTTGACGAGCTCTTCGGCAAGATCGAAAAGCTGGAAGAGACGTTCTCCCGCATCGAGGATCCCGACCTGCGCAAGGACTTCCTGGTCGCGGTGAAGAAGAACGTCGAGGAGTGGCCCGGAGTCTTCATCCGGCTGTTCCCGCTCTTCCCCACCCGGTTCATCGTCGATGAGCTGGTGGCCTCCGCGCACTGGGAGCCTCTCACCGCCATGGTGACCGGCGTCATCTCCCGCTACCGGGAGCTGCGCGACCCCTTCGTGTGGGTGGCCAAGAACCTGCTCGGCGAACGATGGCTGGAGCGGATGAACGTCTCCCGTGAGAAGATCTACATCGGGCTGATCCACCTCGTGGACATCACCTATCGGGACATCGCGAACAAGCAGAACGCGAGCGCCAACCGCAAGACCAACCGCCAGATCCACGAGTTCCTCTTCGACGAGGGAAAGCTCCTGGAGTTCCTCATGGCGGCGGACCAGGATTCGATCACGAGGCTGTACACGCTTGTGGACGACGTGAAGGAGCTCGACCCCTCCATCAAGATCCAGCTCAAGCACAGGATCAAGGAGAAGCATCCGGATTTCCACTTCCTCGGCGAGCCCGGGGCGGAGAAGGTGAGCCTCGGGCTCATGGTCACCCGGGCGAGCTTCGAGCGCAAGCAGCAGGACCTCAAGAGGGTCATCGACGTCGAGATCCCCGAGAACTCAAAGGAGATCGGCGTCGCGATGGCCAAGGGAGACCTCCGGGAGAACGCGGAGTACAAGGCCGCGCTGGAGAAGCAGGAGATGCTGAAGGTCACCGCCTCACGCCTCAAGGAGGAGGTCCAGCAGGCCCAGATCTTCAACGAGAACGAGGTGAAGGCCGACCGGATTGCTTTCGGAACCCGGGTGGCGCTCAGCAATCGCAAAAACGGACAGGCCGAGGAGTACATCATCCTCGGGCCCTGGGAGTCCAACCCCACCCGCAACGTGATCTCCTACCTTTCCCCGCTGGGCATGGCGCTCTGGGACCATCGCCCGGGAGAAGAGCTGAAGTTCACCATCAACCAGAACGAGTTCCACTACACAGTGGAGCGCATAGAAAAGGCGGACCTGAAAAACCTATGAAGACACGGGTAGAAGCCAGAGCGCGCATCGCGCTGATCCTCGTCTTCTTCGCCGCTGCCGTCCTCTTTGGGGGCGGCGCCGCGAGAGCAGCGCAGAACCTCGACCTCGTCGTCCTGGTGGACACGTCGGCGAGCATGTTCCCCTACTTCGACGATCTGATGAACTATCTGGTGCAGGACCTCCTCACCACCCGGCTTCACCGCGGGGACACGTTCCATCTCATCAGCTTTTCCAGCCTCCCCGAGGTGGAGATCTCCCTGGAAGTAAACAGCGAGGAGGCAGCCCGGCAGGCCTTCAGCCACGTGCTCCTCCTCCACGCCCTCGGGCGGTACACGGACCTCGTTGCGGCGATGCAGTTCCTGTACAAGAACGTGAAAGAGCTTCCCGAGACCAATCCCAAGCAGATCATCATCATTACCGACGGCGTGCACGATCCTCCACCGGGGAGCCCGAACAACGGCGATCCCGCGGTGGTGAAGGCTGCGATCACCAGCGTCGCCCAGGCCATGCGCAAGGAGGGCTGGTCAGTCAGCATCCTGAAGGTCCCGCCGCAGGCGGCCCCCGATGAGCAGAACTTGAAAAGCTACCTGGGCGACATCGCCGATGCCCTGGGAGTCCAGATCGTCCCCTACCCCACCCGGGACAAGGAGCACGTCACCGGAGTCACCACGGGGTATCCCACCCTGATCTTCCCCGCCGCCCTCGGGAATGTCGGCACCAGGTTCACTGCTCTCTTCAAGGTGAAGAACTGGAAAACGGAGCCCATCATCGCGCGGCTGTCCAGCGTACAGAGCGAAGGCACCGAGCTGCTGGAGAAAAAGCTCACCGTCACGGTGCCTGCGGGCGGCGAAGCGGCACTCGACGTTCCCCTGAAGCTTCCCCTCAGCTACCCGAAGGGCGCGCACGACGCGAAGGTTCAGCTTATCTTCGACGACGATATCCGCATCTCCCCGACCGAGGGGATACTCTCGTTCACCTACACCGGCGAGGGCGGGATCCCCATCCCGCGGCTCACCTTCCTGTACGTGCTGTACATCGTCCTCGGGCTGGCCGTGATCTATCTCCTGGCTCGTCTCTTCCTCTATATGCGGAAGAAGCTGGGCGAAGCCCCGCTCTCGGGCCTTGCCCGCAGGCACGGAGCAGGAATGAAGGCGGAGGGCGCAGGGGCCGGCGCAGGTACGGCTGCTGGCGTGAGGGGAGCTGCCCGGGTGCCGCTCATGGGTGCTGCGCCCGCAAAACCAGGCACACACCGGCAGATCCCGCTCATGGCCGCCCATGCCGCCCCGTCCGGCGGGCGGGTGCGCCCCACGGTAATGAGCATCCGGCGCGCCATGCCTCGCCCGTCCATCCAGCAGGCATCGCTGCCTCCATTGATCGAGATGAGAGTGGATCAACAGAACCACCGCATCGGATTCAGGAACGTGCACCGCTTCGGAGCTGGTGCGGCTCGCAGCGTGGGCGGGAGGTTCTCGTCATTTCTCGTCTTCCTCGTCCCGATGCCTTCGAGCGTCGCGGAGATCAGGAACGTGGACGGCCGGTACGTGTTCACACCCCTCCGAGGCGAGCTTTTCCCCGGCGTGAGCGGCCCGATCGAGGACTGCCTCGGGAAGGAGATCCCGTTCGTCAACTCGAAGGGGCGTGCGCTTTCGCTGCATTTCCGGGAATGGGTGTCACCTCTGGAGGAGATCAACAGGATCATGCGCCAGGCGCGCAGCTCGTGGACATAGGACCGCGGCGTGGCCTGCGAGTCCATTTACCGCGCAGTGTGCCCTAGCCGCGCAGTGTGCCCTACAGCCTGGCCAGGCTGAGCGCCGCTTCCTGCCGGGTCCCGGGATTCGGATCCTGCTCCGACATCTTTTTCACTCGATCCTTCAGGTCGGAGAAACCATTCGCGCCGATGCCGCGTACCCCGTACGACCTGACCACGGGATCAGGACTGTCGAGGAACCGGACAAACAGGTCCTTGAGATCTGAGCTCCTGGTGGCGGCGAGCACCTTTGCCGTCGATTCAAGCGTGCGTGTGTCGTAGGAGCTCCACTCCTTCGCAACGACAGCGCGGATCGACTCCATGCTGAGGGAGAGGGATTTCGCGGCGAGGATGCCCAGCGCGGTTTCCCTGCTGTCCAGGGGATGATCTGCTCCCGAGTAGATCTTCAGGAGCATTTTCGTGGCGGCGTCGCCGCCGATGGCTCCGAGTGCCTGGATGGAGGCGACCCGGACGCTCGGCTCGGGATCCCGCTCGGCCTTGTAGGAGAGGATCGGCACAGCGGTCTCCGCCTGGGATGAGCTGAGCTGCCGGGCCAGCGCCTTCGCGCTCTGCTCCCGTACCTTCACGTTTCCATCTCGAAGTCCCTGGATGATGCTGGGGAACACTTCGTCGATGCCGAACCGTGACAGGGCCGATGCCGCGTACAGCCTGATCAGCGCGTCGTTTTCCGCGAACATGGTCCGGAGCACGGGCAGCGCGCGGGCATCACCGATCTTTCCCAGCGAGTCAGCCGCATACATCCGACGCACCTTCTCCTCGTCCGTGCTCCCCGCGAGCGAAAGGAGGACCTCGACGGCAAGCGGGTCCTTCAGCGCTCCCAGGGCGAGAATGACGTCGTTCTTCCTCGCGTCGGGAAAATCGGGACTCTTCAGCTTCGCCACGAGGAGAGCAGCCGCGGCCTTGTCACCGGACGTACCCATGGCCTGGATGGCGGCCAGCGCCACCGCGCTGCTTCCGGCTTCCACCAGGGGCGCAAGTCCGGAAGCCAGCCCGGGACTCGTGATCGCGGCAAGGTACTGGATCGCCGCGATCAGGAGTGCATCCTGAGTGTCCTGCCATGCGGCAAGGATGGCTTTCCCGCGCCCTTCCCCGTCCCGGATTTTCTGATCCTTGAAGAGATCGAAAACAGCCTTCTGGACTTCGGGGGACCTCTGGCCGTTGAGTATCTGGAGAAGCTCGCCCGTGAAGCCCGTATCCTGAGCGCTCCGGATGGATTGCACCGCGTCGATCACCTGGCTGTCGATGCCGTACAGGAGCGTCTGCCTGGTGCGGTCCTTCGCTTCTGCCGTCTCCGCCGCAAAGGCGGGGAGCAGGGCGAGACAAAGGTAGACAGGGATCAGACAGGACAGGAACGGGGAGACAACCGGGGATTTCATTCGCTTCTTCGCCTCCTCACGAGATCCGTGAGATACGGCACGCGCAGAGCCATGTACATGAGCACCGTCACTCCGACGCACGCGGCACACACGGCCGCGATCAGCGCCGTGGCGCGAAGGGAACCGCCGTGCACCCATATGTCCGGTTTCCACAGGCGAAATCCGACCAGAAGCGCGGCCATGGGAATCGATCCCAGCACCGATTTCCCCAGCGTCGAGAGGATCTTTCGGGGGCCTACCGGGCCGAGTCGCCGTCGTGCCAGTATGACGAGCATGACCATGCCCGCGGTGAAGGCGATGGAGTTCGCATAGGCGAGCCCGCTCACCCTCAATGCCGTCGCCTTGAGGACCAGGGACAGGATGATATCCAGGACGGCGATGGACCCCGCGCTCACCAGCGGGACGATGAAGCTCTTGTACGAATTGAACAGCTTCTGGAGGAACGTGTAGATGCCCATGCTGATGAGGCCGAACGCGTACCCCATGAGGGCGCGGGCTGCCATCAGCGTCGCTTGTGGCGTGAATCGCCCCCTCTGTACCGCCGCGGCTATGATTTCCCTTCCAAAGAGGCAGAGCAGGATGGACGAGGGCACCAGAAGGACGAGGAGGAACTGGATGCCGTAGGAAACGGTGCCGCGCAGCGACTCCCTGTCGCCCTGTGCCGCCTGCCTGCTCATGGCGGGGAACGTGACCGTGGCGACGGAGGTCGTGAAGATCCCGATGGGAATCTGGAGAAACATGACCGAGTTGGTGATTGCTGAAACACTTCCGTCCTCGAGCCCGCTTGCGAAGAATTGGGCGAAGAACTGGTTGATCGTGACGATGGACGCCGAGGCGAGGTATGGCAGCCAGAGTTTCGCGGTCTTCAGGAAGTCCGGGTTCGCCAGCTTGAAGCTGGGGAGCAGGCGGTAGCCGAGGCGCCGCAGAGCGGGAAGCTGGCAGGCGAGCTGGAGAATGCCGCCGACGAACACGCCGACTCCCATGGCCAGTACCCCGAGCCGGCCGTGGAAGAAGAGGAGCGAAAGTACCGTCGCGAGGGTGAACATGAGAGGGCTGAGGGCCGGCACCGTGAACTTGCCATGGGAGTTCAGGACCGCCATGACCAGCGCGCTCATGGACACGAAGAGGATGTAGTTGAACATCCACCGCATGAGCTGGACGCCCACGGCGACCTTCGCGGGGTCCGAGAATGTCAGCAGCCCTGTGACGATCAGGCGGGGAAACGCCAGGCTGAGCGCCACGAGCGGAAGAAGGACCAGGAGCTGGAGCGCCACCAGGGTGCGCACGAGCTCACGGGGCCGGACGCCCGAGGGGTCCTCCGCAAGGGTGGTAGAGAGCACCGGGATGAAGGCTGACGAGAACGCGCCCTCCGCGAAGAGCTTTCTCAGGTTGTTGGGGATGTTGAAGACCGCGTTGATGGCATCGGCGGCACCCGCGCCACCGAAGTAATAGTTGAAAAGAGCCTGGCGAACGTACCCGAACAGGCGGGAGCCGGCCGTGCAGACCATCACGATCACCGTGCTCACGGTGCTCTGGCGGCCCGAAGGTGCAGTTGGTGCTGCCCCCTGCGACATCCCTTACTCCACGACCGTGAACGCCACGTCTGAGAGCGTCCGGCCTTTGAAGATCCGGGCTATCCGGATCGACCACCGCCCTATCCCGGTCTGAAAGGACACCTCGGCAGGCTTCCGCGTTCCGGGGACGATCCAGCGGGAGAGCACTTCTCTGCCGTCCCTCACCAGGCTGAAACTCACCGGCCCTCCGCCCGTCATGTCGTTGAAGACCCGTATGCTGACCTCCTGGTGGGAAGCGAACGGTTCCGCCTCGGTGATGCTCGACTTTTCATCGGTGAGGTTCAGGTCCAGGACGGGATCGCGCCAGGGCAGCATCCGGCGTGCGCCGATGAACCGGTCGCGGTAATAGGGATCGTTGAGAGCGGAAATTATCACACCGGTCCTGGGTCCTTCCGATGCCGCGTGGACGATCCGTCCTTCTCCGATGTACAACCCGACGTGCGTGGGAATCTTCGGCGGCAGCTGCTCTGTCGTGTCGAAGAACAGGAGGTCCCCGATGTGCAGGGGATACTCCTTCGGCTTCGTCTCGTGGTACAGCGCTTCCACCCCGCGCGGGAGGCTTGCGCCGATCGTATCGAAGACCACCCGGTAGACCAGCCCCGAGCAATCCATGCCCTCGCGCGAGTCGCCGGCGTGCACATACGGAACTCCGAGGTACGACAGCGCCGCCTGGATCACCCGTGCCGAAAGCGAGGCGGCCGCTGCCGGCGGGCGGGAGAAGGCGAGCGTCGGCACGAACGAAGCCTTGAGCGCCTGGGCAGGAAGCAGCATCGCGCTGCACAGGAACAGTGCGAGGATGAAGAGGGGTCGCAGGATCATGGCGGGCGGTCCTTCCTTCCTTGTCGGCATCCCGGTCATCCCGCTCCAGCATCGTAGCGCGAAAGAAAGCTCCGTTTGAACCCCGGGAAGGCGCCATGCGTGACGGCGCCGCGGATGTCCCGGATCAGTCGCTGGATGAACGCGAGGTTGTGGCAGGTGGCAAGCACGGCCGCCTGGATCTCGCGGGCCTTGAAGAGATGCCGGAGGTACGACCGCGTGTGACGGCGGCAGGTGTAGCATCGGCACTCGGGATCGATCGGACCGGTGTCCTGGCGAAACCTCTCGTTCCGCAGTGACAGCGGCCCGTCCAGCGTGAGAACCAGCGCATTGCGCGCGGTCCTCGTGGGATACACGCAGTCGAAGAGGTCGATCCCCGCTTCCACCGCCTCAAGGATATACGCGGGCGTGCCGATGCCCATGAGGTATTTCGGCTTGTTCTCGGGCAGCAGAGCGGCGCTGAGATGGAGAAAATCCCTGAACCGGGCGAAGTCCTCCCCCACCGACAACCCGCCGATGGCGTATCCGGGCAGGTCGATATCGGCGATTTCCTGCGAGCTTCGCTTTCGCAATTCCTCGTAGAAGTTGCCCTGCATGATTCCGAAGAGAAGGCCGGGAATCTCATCCCGCCCCGCGCGCCAATGCGCCGCGCTGTCACGCAGCCACGAGGTCGTTCTCCGTACTGCCTGCTCGGCCTCCTCCCTGCGGATGCCCGGCGCCGTGCACTCGTCCAGCGGCATCAACACGTCGCTGCCGAGCACGCCCTGGATGTCAATGACATCGCGGGGCGTCAGGCGGTGGGTGGAGCCGTCGATGTGAGAGCGAAAGGAAACACCCTCATCTTCAACCGTGCGAAAGGAGGAGAGACTGAAGATCTGGTACCCTCCCGAATCGGTGAGGATATTGTGCGGCCACCCCATGAAATTGTGCAGTCCCCGCGCAGCGGCTATCACGTCCCTGCCCGGACGGAGGTACAGGTGGTAGGTGTTGCTCAGGATGAGGTTGACCCCGAGCTCTTCCAGGTCGTCGTAGCGCATCGCCTTCACGGATGCATTTGTGCCCACGGGCATGAAGCAGGGAGTCGCCACCGTGCCATGGCCGAGGGCGAGCGAGCCCGTCCGGGCATTGGATTCCGCATCGCGTTTTTCGATGGAGAACGGCATCATCGAGTCAGGCGCTCGAACGCCTGCGCCGCGGCACCGAGGATCCCCGCGTCGTTTCGCAGCTCAGCGATTCGCACGCTGACGCCGTTTCCGATCTGCGGCCAGCAGTGGTCGGGGAGATGGCGCCTGATCGGCTCCAGGAGCACCTCCCCGGCCTCCGAGACTCCCCCGCCCACGATGCAGGCCTCGAGGTCGAGCACGTTCAGGAGGCTTCCGAAGGCCTGGGCGATCCACATCCCCGCTTCTTCCAGCGTGTCGCGGGCGCAGGTGTCTCCCGCACTGGCCCTGTCCACCACGCCGCGCGTCGTCAGGGAGCTGCCCGGGTTCTCGCCCCGCTTGCGGAGCTTCTCCGTGTAGACCCTGAGAATCGCGGTGCCCGACGCGTACTGCTCGAGGCATCCCCTGCTGCCGCAATTGCACCAGAGGCCGTCGCGGTTCACGCAGAGATGGCCGATCTCGCCGGCAAAGCCCCTCCAGCCCCGGTAGACCTTGCCGTCCAGCACGAGCCCGCCGCCGATCGCCGTGCCGACGGTGATCAGAACGAAGCTGGAGAGGCTCCTGCCCGCGCCGAAAGCGAGCTCGCCGGCCGCCGCGCTCGTCGCGTCGTTCTCCGCGAAGGCTGGGACATCGAACGTCCTGCCGAGGTACTGCTGGACCGAACGCTTCTGAAGGGCGGGGATGTTCTCGCATCCGCCGATCAGGACACCTTCCGTCTTGTCGATGAATCCCGGAGTCCCGATTCCGATGGTGACCAGCCTTTCCCCGGGCGCTTCTTTCGCGATCAGCCCTCGGAGCGTTTCCGCCACGGGCCGCACGATCCCTTCAAAGCTCTCCCGCGCATCCATTGCCACCTGGGTACGCGCACGTATCCTTCCCGACCGCTCCACGAGCCCGATCTTTGCAAAAGTGCCTCCGAAGTCGATCCCCGCTGCAAGCTCCATTCCGCCCTCCCTGACTGGTTATGTGCGCGCCGTTCTGAATAGCATGAAACCGAGCACCAGGAAAAGGCTGAAGGGGGTCCATGCCCCGGCAAGCGGCGGAATGACACCGTTCTTGGAAAGGATGGCCGAGACCATCTGCGCGACGTAGAATCCCACGGAGATCACCAGGGCGGAGAGAAGGCTCATGAGCAGGATGTTTTTTTTGAAGGCGCTTCCGAGGCTGCTCGCGATGAAAGCGACGATGAGCGGAGTGAAGGCGAACGAGTACTTGCGGTAAAAATCCGTCAGCGCTTCCCGGTACGGCAGTCCGGCCCTTCGGATCATTGCCACGTAGCGCTCCGAGTCGCTGATGTTCATCTCGTCGATGTTGCGCGCGAGGCGGCGGAACGTCGCGGGCGGCTCGTTCAGGAGAAGCGTATCGTAGCGGGGCTGCGTGCTGTCGTTCAGCAGCCTGGTCTTCGGGTCCCAGGTGAATGAGCGGCAGCCCTCGAGGACCCAGCGGGTGTCCTGCCACTCGGCAGACTGCGCGTCGATCCTGCTCACCAGGGTCATGCCGGCGTCCCGGATGACCACCGTGACCCCGGTCAGCCGCCTCAGCGCGTCGTTGTAGTAGTCCGCCACGTAGACCACCCGCTGGTCGGGGCTCGTCACCGCGACGTTCGACTGGCTCAGGGAGGTGACCTGCTTGACGGCCAGGGCGTACGTCTCGTTCTTGGCCTGGAAAGTGGGAATGACCACTTCGTCCTCGAAGAACACCCCCCCTACGCTGAGCGCGGCGCCCAGGACGAGAAACGGCAGCACGAGCCGGTACAGGCTCACCCCGGAACCGAAAATGGCGAAAAGCTCGTTGTTCGCGTAGAAGAGCCCCAGCGTGTAGGCAATGGCAAAGAGGAAGGAGACGGGCAGGGCGAACGAGATGCATTTCGGCAGGTACAGCAGTGCGATCCAGGCCACCTGCCCGACACCGACGTCGTGTGCGAAGTATCGCCAGATGCTTCCGAAGATGTCGATGAGCTGAAGCAGCAGGACGAAGAAGACGAGAGCAAGGACGAAGATCGGCAGGAACTGTTGCAGGAGCATCCGGCGAAGGAGCCTCATCTGCGCGCCCCCGCCATGAAGAACATGGCTCCCGCGAGGAGGACGATGGCATCGGGAAACCACATGGAGAGGGCCGGAGAGAAGGACATGCGGACCCCGAAGGTCTGCCCGGCAACGAGCAGGCCCCAGTACACGATGGCGACGAACAATCCGACTCCGAATCCGACGGTCCGTCCGCTCCGGCGGGCGCGGACGCCGACGGGGAAAGCGAAAAATGCGAACACGAGGCACCCAATGGGCATCGAGAACTTCCTGTGGAACTCGACCCGGTAGGATTGAAGGCTCAAGTCCACCACGCTGCGCCTCCTTTCCGCATCCAGGTTCCGCCACAGAGTCTCGACTGCCGTGCGATCACCCCCGATCCTCCCGGGGTCCGCGGCAAGCGCGAGCTCCGCGGCACGGAGCCCGCCGGAGAGCCCGAGCGCGAGGCCCGCGATTTTCTCGTCCTTCTGTTTCTGCGCGGCCTCCTGCTCCCTCGACTTCTGCCGGATCTGTTTCCACACGTCTGCCGAGCTCATCGTGGACGGAGTGAGCCCGCCGATCGACACTGACGTGATGTTCTTCAGCAGTATCGTGTACACCATGGAATCGGCGAGCGTGTAGTCGTACCTGTCCCCGTCCCGGGGGTAGCTGAGCTGGGAGAACACGTGGTCCAGGGCCAGGGACACGATTCCGCCCTGCTCAGTGCTCTCGGCGAGCTGCGCTGCCGCAGCCGTGATGATCCGGCGGTTGCCCTCCACCGATTTGTCGACGATCAGGATGTCGCGCAGCTCCCGCCCGTCCACCGCTCCCGTGATGATCGTGGTGTTCTCGAATCGTTTCACCGAGTAGGGCTCCAGCTCCAGGCCGGGATTCGAGTACAGGACGCGTCGATAGACCTCCGCGAAGCGCAGGTTCCCCAGCGGCAGAAAATAGTCGTTGGTGACGAACGAGATCGCGGAGAATGCGAGCCCGAGCAGGAGCATGGGCAGGAGGATCTGGCGCGGCGGCACCCCGAGGGTGCCGAAGGCCAGCAGCTCGTTGTCCGAGGAGAGCCTTCCGGCCGCCATCAGGGCACCAACGAGGGATCCGAAGGGAAAAGAAAAGGCGATGACGACGGGCAGCGAGAAGACGATCAGCCGCACCACGTCCCAGAATGCCACTTTTTTCGAGAAGATCTCCTCCGCCATGACCAGGATCTGGTTGAGGAAGAAGAGGAAGAAGAAAAAGAGAAAGGCGACGACGAAGGAGATGACGTATTCGCGGCCGACGTAGAGCCAGGTCAGCCTATGGGTGCGCGCCATCCGCGGCCTCGTCGTAGACCGAGACACCCCCGCCGAGGGTGCCGAAGAAGACGCTCGGCGGCCTCCAGGCGATCGCGGGCACATCCAGCGAGGCGAGCCCGTCATGGATGCCGATGCGCCGCCACGAGCCGTCGGCCTTGGAGAGGACGCTGACGCCTCCTCCGAAGCTCCCGAAATACAGCGCACGGTCGGTTTCGCAGCTCGAGAGGATCCAGTCGTCCGCGATCTCCGATCCGGCCTTCGTGTACTGCTGCACGCCGTTCGAATCCGGCGCCCAGACCGAGAGGCCCTCCCCGTAGGTGCCGATCCAGATCCTCCCGTCTCGGGCAGGCAGGATCGTGGTGATGTTCTCCGAGGTGAACCCCGGCACCGATTCTGCGAGGGTGCTCATCTGTCCTGATTTCAGGTCGAGAATGACCAGCCCGATGTTCATCGTACCGATGAGAAGCAGCCCCCGGGAAGCGTCCTCCGCGATGCACGTGACGAATTTTCCCGGCAGGCTTCCATCGTTCACCTGTTCCCAGCCGGAATCCCCCCGGCGCAGGAGCCCGTCTCCAAGGGTGCCAGCGTAGAGCGAGCCGGCTGCGAGGCGGACTACCTGCACATTGTACGGGTGGTCCGCCGCCAGGTTCTCTTCGGCTCCCCACCGAGCGGTGCCCTTGCCATACCACGAGAGCCCCTCGGTGGTCCCGATCCAGATCCTCCGGTCCGCCGCCTCGATCGAACGGGCGTAGGGAGGCGTGGGAAAAGGGTCGCTGCTCCCTGCGGACACGGAATACCTCGAGACACCGCCGTTCCAGGTGCCTACCCACAGGTCATCGCCGTCGACCCTCAGGCTTGAGACGTTCGAGTCTTTCAGGCCAAGGGTGTCCGCGGTAAGAACGGACCAGAGAAGCCGCACGCGCAGCTGGCGGTAGAGTGCCGCCTCGGCGGGGGGCAGGGTGTGCCCCGAGATGCGCTGGAAATAGGATCTCGCACGGCTGGGATCGTTGAGCCGGTAGGTGGAGAGCTCCGAGGCATGAACCAGCGCCAGGTCCAGGTCGGATCGCGTCCCGCTGCGGGCGTCCTGGAAGATGTCGACCGCTTTTGCGAAGTATTCGAGCGCGGCGAGCCATGTCCGGGAATCGTAGTAGTACCTCGCAACTGCGAGGGCCGCTGAATAGGCGGCCCTCGAGCCCGGCGACGTGTCCAGGAGTCTCTGGAGGAAATAGCGCGCCTTGTACACGTCCCGCACTGAAAGGGAGCACTCCACACCGAGTGAGTCCGCATCGATGAGGAGTGGTGAATCGGGGAAACGGCTTCGCAGCAGCCGCAGTGTGTCCAGGGCCCCGGGTGAATCGCCCCCGGCGAGCCTGAGACGGGCGGTGTTCAGGAGTGACTGGGCCGTCTCGGGGCCTGCCGGCGCCGCGTGCGCCGAAAGCGACCCCACGCAGACCAGCGTGGCCAAAGCAGCGGCACGGATCCATCCGCGCCGCCGCAGGCGGATTTTGCACCGCCGGAGGCAGATTCGCGCGGCCGGAGGCTGATTCGCGCCTCGGCGCACTACGAGTTCAAATGCCGGTCGAGCCAAAGCCGCCGCTCCCCCTGGCAGTCTCATCGATGAGCGGCCGGGCCCGGAAGCGAACCCGCACCACGGTGCTGAATACCAGCTGGGCGATGCGGTCGCCGCTCTTGATCCGAAAGTCCTCCTGGCCCAGGTTCACGAGGATCACCTGGACCTCACCCCGAAAGTCGCTGTCGATCGTGCCCGGCGAGTTCAGCACCGTGATCCCCTGCCGGGCAGCAAGGCCCGAACGAGGCCTGACCTGTGCCTCAAGACCGCGCGGGATCTGCAGCCTCAACCCCGTCGGAACCAGCGCGCGGGCCCCGGGCGGAAGGACGAGGTCCTGTTCGAGC
>Ga0187886_1001997_pt1 | contig 17105 bp, 17 predicted proteins | sample June2016WEW_20_1_FD_133001 | JGI IMG/M metagenome (GOLD analysis project Ga0187886, IMG submission 133001) | Peatland microbial communities from SPRUCE experiment site at the Marcell Experimental Forest, Minnesota, USA - June2016WEW_20_150 | ecosystem: Environmental > Terrestrial > Soil >... | reverse complement strand
CAGCAGCAAGCCGGCGCCGTCCAGCGCCTCCCAGAGCAGCGCCAGCAGACGCAGCGTTCCATCGGAGAACTGGTGCTCGGTCTGCCAGGCCCCGGACGGGCGCCAGTGGCCGTAACGCGCGCGCAGGTGCGGGGCGCCGCGTGGATCGCGCCAGAACTCCAGCGCCTGCAGATGCGGAACCGCCGCTTGCATCACGTCGAGAATGCGCCGCAGGCGCGCGCGCTGGACGCTCTCCGACGCCAGGCCAATGCGCTCCAGCAGGTCGCCGCCGAACGGGTCCTCCGGCAGGTGCGCCGGCCGGCGCGGTTCCCTCACCAGCACCGGCGCGCTGTTGGCATACCGGATCGCGCCGAAGAACTCCGCCAGGTCCCGGAATTCCCGGTTCGAGTGCAGTTGTTCGAGCGCCGTCTGGGTCAGCCGCTCGGGATCGCGCTCGTCGTGTTCGTCCGGACGAACGAGCACGTCCTCGCCGGCACGCGTGACGCGCTCGCGGCGGATGGTCGGCTGCTTGAGGCTCTCCTGCGCGAACCGCAGCTCGTACTCCCAGTCCGGGCCGCCTTCGTCCGCCCCCACCCGGAACGCGATCGCGACCTCGGAATGCTGCCGCGCGGACAGGCAGCGCAGCCGCGATACGCCGCCGCGCCGGCGCACGGCCGCCTGGAACCCGCCCGCGCAAAGCTCGCGCAAGAACCGGAAAACGTCCAGCAGGTTCGTCTTGCCGCTGGCATTGGGCCCGACCAGCAGGACCCGCCGGCCCAGGTCCGCCTCCACGCGCGTGAAATTCCGCCAGTTTTCCAGATAGACGTGCGTGAAACGAAGTGGCGTGCCCGGTCTGCTCATGGCGGCTAACAATCCATGTGATCGCGAAAGATCCGATCCAGAAACGCCGTGTCCTCGTTGTACTCGAGGAAGCGGCTGCCGGAGCCGAACGCGAGTATCGTGACCTTGCGTCCGGTGCGCCTCAGCACGCGCGTGGGCAGCGCCCGGGTCGCCGCGGGCGCAGCCAGAGTGCCCAGGGCTGCGGTGCCGAGGAACTCCCGTCTGGACAGGCTCATGGGGCACAGGGTAGCACAGGCAGTCGATGTGCGATAGCCGAGGGCACAGCCGTCGCCGGGCTTGCACCGCCGCTCGAAACCGCCTATACTGCGGGGCGCTATGAAACACCCTTGCCTGCTGCTCATGCTTCCATTCATGACCTGCGTGCTGGCCGGGCAGGTCCACGACGAGTACGCCTGGGACAACCTGAGACAGGTCCGAGAGGGACAAAAAGTCCGGATCGTCCGGATGGATCTCAAGTCGCACGAGGGCGCGTTTCGCGGCTACACCGGCGACGGCATCCGTATCGACACCGGCCAGGGAGATATCACCGTCCTCCGGGCGGACGTCTTCCGGGTCACCGCACTCTACAACACGCGGCGGGCAAAGAGGGTGTTGCTCGCCTGCGCTATCGGCGCCGGGGCCGGCCTGGCCGTGGGCGCCATCGCCGACGCCAGACGTATGAGCGAACTCGGCGAGGAGCACTTCGGCGCAGTGCTCGGCCTGATGATCGGCGCCGGTGCTGGAGCTGCCGCCGGGCTCGCCGTGCCGGAGCACCCGACGCTGTACCGGGCGGCCACGCGGCCGCAGAAGTAGCTGCCCGGGCCACAGGCAATCGGCCCCTACTCCACCGTGACGCTCTTGGCCAGGTTCCGCGGCTGGTCCACGTCGCAGCCGCGGCGCACCCCGATGTGGTAGGCCAGCAGTTGCAGCGGCACGATCTCCAGGATCGGCAGCAGCAGCTCGTTCGAGGCCGGAACTTCGATCACGTGATCGGCCAGCTTCTGCACCTCCTGGTCGCCCTCGGAAACGACGGCCACGACGGTGCCCTCCCGCGCCTTCACTTCCTGAATGTTCGACAGCGTTTTCTCGTATAGGACGCGGCTGGCCTCCGAGGACGGGTCGCGGGCGGCCAGCACGACCACCGGCAGGTGCTCGTCGATCAGCGCGTTCGGGCCGTGCTTCATCTCCCCGGCCGGATATCCCTCGGCGTGGATGTAAGAAATCTCCTTCAGCTTCAGCGCGCCCTCGAGCGCGATCGGAAAGTGCGGGCCGCGGCCGAGGAACAGGAAGTCGGTGGCGCGGAACAGATGGCGCGCCAGTTCCTCGTACTGCGCGTCGTGCGAGAGCACGGTTTCCAGCTTGCCCGGGACCCGCAGCAACTCCTGCACCGAGCGCCGCGACTCCTCCTCGCCGAGCGTGCCACGGACCTGCCCGAGGTACAGGGCCAGGATGTAGAGCGCCGTGAGCTGGGCGGTGAACGCCTTGGTGGAGGCCACGCCGATCTCCGGCCCGGCGTGCGTCAGGATGGTGCCCGCGGCCTCGCGCGTCACCATCGAGCCGATCACGTTGCAGATGGCGATGGTCTTCGACCCTTTCTGCTTGGCCTCGCGCTGCGCCGCCAGCGTGTCCGCCGTCTCGCCCGATTGCGAGATGACGACGGTCAGAACCTCGGCGGAGAGGATCGGATCGCGATAGCGGAACTCGCTGCCGTAGTCGACCTCCACCGGCAGCCGGGCCAGCCGCTCGATCATGAACTTCCCCGCCAGCGCGGCGTGCCAGCTCGTTCCGCAGGCGATGATCTTCACGGACTTGAACTCGCGGAAGTCGCGCGGCTGGATGTCCATTTCGTCGAGAAAGATCCGGCCCGACTCCTGCCCCACCCGGCCCAGGATGGTATCCCGCACGGCGCGCGGCTGCTCGTAGATCTCCTTGAGCATGAAGTGCTTGTAGCCGCCCTTTTCCGCCATGATGGGGTCCCACAGGATGCGCGTGACCTGGCGCGTCACCGGCCGGCCCTCGAAGTCGCTCAAACGCACCCCCTCCCGCGTCAGCACGGCCATGTCGCCGTCGGCCAGAAAGAACACGTCGCGCGTGTGGCTCAGGATCGCCGGCACGTCCGAGGCCACGAAGTACTCCCCGTCTCCCAGGCCGACGACCACCGGCGGACCCCAGCGCACGGCGATGATCTTGTTCGGGTCCGAGCGCGCGATGATGGCTAGCGCAAAGATGCCGGTCAGCTCACGCACCGCCTTTTGCACCGCCGCCTCCAGGTTGCCCTCGAAGTGCTTCTCGATCAGGTGCGCGATGACCTCCGTGTCGGTTTCGGTGCGGAATTCGTGCCCCTCCGCCTGGAGCTGGTGCTTCAAGGCGATGTAGTTCTCCACGATCCCGTTGTGCACCACCACGATGTCGCCCTTGCAGTCGCGGTGCGGGTGGGCGTTCTCCTCGGTGGGGCGACCGTGCGTGGCCCAGCGCGTGTGTCCGATGCCGTAGGTGCCCTCCACGGGATTCAGGCGGACTACCTCCTCCAGGTTGCGCAGCTTGCCCGAGGCCCGCCGCAGGGCCAGTTCCTCGTCCGCCCCCACGACCGCCAGCCCGGCCGAGTCATAGCCCCGGTACTCCAGGCGGCGCAGCCCGTCCAGGATGATCGGTGCAGCCTTCCGGTTTCCGATGTAGCCGACGATTCCGCACATGTTCTCATTCTAGCCCGGCCTCTTCACCGCGATCACAGCGAGGCGCCGCGCGAGGCCGGCGCCTCGGAGCGCACCTTGCGCCTGGGGGTCTCCCAGCGGCCCACCGGGCCTCAACTTTTACCCGCATGTGCGGACATCTAGCGGGATCGCTGTAGGGAAACGTAGCATGGGTACTAAGGTCGACTGCCGAGTACTAAAACAGGTAGAAGCCTTTTGATTTTCTAGACTTGCGGAGCCTGCCCTGTGATATAGTCTTATTAAGCTATACACATATAGCATCCCGGCGGCGAGGCCCAGCTCGTCGCCAGCCCCTCTGAGTGAAGCCCCAGGTACCCAGCCTGGGGCTTCGTATTTTCGGGCCGTTCTGCCGCTCAGCGGAGCAGGTCGGAGACGCCGTCCGCGCTCAGCCCACCGGGTGGCGTAGGATCGTCCGCAGCTTCTCCGGCGCCACGCGCCGCGGGTCCGACAGGTAGATCTCGTGGTGCCGGCCGCGGAACTTCAGCCCGTTGGCTTCCGCGAACGCTTCCATCCGCTTTAGGGTCTCGGACTCGTCCGCGTAAGAGCCGATGTGGAGCACCTGGACCGAGCGGCCTTCCGTGATCCTCTCCAGCCGCACCTGGCCTTCCAGCTCGCCCTTGCCCTTTTCGACGAGCTTCGCCGCCGCTTCCTTCAGGTTGCGCGCGGTGAGGAATTCGGGCACGCGGATCATGAGCTTCCATTGCCAGGATTCGCGCGGCTGGCTCATCCAGTGCTCTGGATCGGCGCACCACCACAGGCCCTCCAGGCCGCAGACCTTGTAGTCCTGCTTGCCCCCGAACTTGTAAGTCATCTTGATGGTGTACGCGATACCGTACAGCGCGCCGATCTTGGCCTGGAACTCCGCCCCGCTCGGCGCGCCCTGGCCGTCGATGGTCAGGTACCTGGCAGCGCCGATCTTCACGAGCACCGGCTCCCGCGGCGTCACGTAGTCGGACTTGTGCAGCTTGTAAAGGTCCACTTTCTCTGCTTTGGTTGTCTTGGGCATGGGTCAATCCTCAGTCAGCGGAGTATAGATGTCGGTGATCAGGTCGTCTGGACGGGTGGTGCGTGGCGAGTTCCGGTTGATCCGTTCCTGGTAGCTCTCGACCGTCCCGCTTCTCATCCTGGAGCGATTGTACCCGGCCCGCCCCGCCGGGAGCTTGACCTTTCTTGGGGGTTCGCGGCGGTGGGTCAGCTTGCCCGGGAATTCAAATGCGGTCGAGTACCTCGGCCGTCAGATCGCCTTGCACGTTGCCGGTGTTCACCGTGCTAGCCGGCTCAAACAGCAAGACCTGCACTTCCTCCTCGGCCACGGGACGATGCTCGAGCCCTCGGGGAACGATAAGGAACTCTCCCGCCTCCAGCCAGACGTGACGGTCACGGAACTCCACTCGGAAGCGGCCCTCAACAACCAGGAACAGCTCGTCTTCGGCTTCGTGATGATGCCAGACAAATGGGCCTGCGAACTTGACCAGCTTCACCTGTTGGCCGTTGAGCTCGCCGACGATTTTGGGTTTCCAGTACTCGCTGAAAAGAGAGAACTTCTCTCGTAAACTGACCTTCTCCATGTCCCGGAGCTTAGCATGGTGCAGGAACACTGGCAGCACCTCATCCACGTGCCGCAAGCCACACGCCGCAAGCCGGCGCTGAGCTCAGCGCGGGCTGAAGATACCGGCCTCGTCCCACTTCGTGATGGTCTCCTGGACGAGCGCCGCCATCTTGTCCACCACGCCCCGGAAGTAGGCGTCGGCCTTGGTTTGGTCGAAGCGCACGTAGCCCTGCCCAGCTGGTACAGGATGATCGTTGACGGGAACGGATAGGCCGACCAATCTCCGGGTCCAGGGCGCGGCGTCGCCAGTGCGTTCGAGTAGCGTTCCGGGTGCACCAGTTTCGGATCGATAGCCTGGATGAACGCGGTCTCGTTCCAACCGGCGTGGCCCCCGTCCTCGCCGAATACCTTCAGCGTGACGTCGGATGCGTATGACCACCAGTTGATAACCAGTGTGCGGACGCGATGCGCGCGGCCGGTCTGTTCGGCCAGCTCGTTCAGGATCGCGGTCTGCGGCCCGCCGTGGCCGTTGATGACGATGATGTTCTTGAAGCCCTGCCGCGCCAAGCCCGTGAGCACATCCGCCAGGTAGGCGCGATAGGCTGCCTCGCTGATGCTGAACCCGCCCGGGTAGGCGTCCAGGCTGCCAGTGACGCCGTAGGGCACCACCGGCGCCACCAGCGCGTTCACGCGCGGAGCCAGCGCCCTGGCGATGGCCAGCGGTGCCGTCGAATCCGCGCCGTTGTTGATGACTCCGTGCCCTTCCATGGTGCCGGTCGGCAGCAGCACCGTCCGGATCCTGGCCGGAACCAGCTCGCGGAATTCCATCCAGTTCAGGTCGCTCATCTCGCGCGTCGAGGGTTGCTGGGCCGCCGCCCCGGCCGCCAGCGCGGATGCAAGGACGGTGATGCGCAGTGGCGTCTTCATGGCGCACAGCTTAGCACGCACCGAAGACCGGCGACTGACACCGGTCTTCCCGCCGTCACCGATTTTCTGCCGACGTACAGCCCCTGCGGCGTGAGCCGCGCGGCCGCGCGGTTAGCGCCCCGTGGACGGTGCTGCGCCCTCTGAGGGTCTCCGTTGCTCAGGTGGCGGCCGGCTTCGAGCAGCACCTGGTAGGGCGGCCCTCCCGGTCCGGCAACGGCCGCGTCAGGGAACTCCGCGCGGGCCTCGGAATGGTTGCCCGAGAGGCCGCGGAACAACGGATGGCTGCCGCGCGAAGTTCGGGAGAGCCGTCAGGCAGACTGGCTGACGGGACGCAACATCCGCCTGCGTAGCCGGCTCACCAGATACGGCATTGGAGTCCCAATGTGCGTCCAGCGTCACCAAGCGCTTCAATGACCTGCAGCCAGTTGGATAACAACTCCCTGTAGTTGTCGCAACCTTCAAAAACGACGCTGGTATTGAGTTCCTTCCTCGCATCGATGAATTCAACCTCCTTGAATTCACCTGCCTGCCGCAGCGCCGGATCTACGAAATCGACCAAGTTGTCAAGGAACTTCTGTGCTATGCGTCTCGCGGCTCGCTCGTCAGCATTGTTCCTCTGTCGTTCATGCAGGACAACCATGTGAGCCAGGCGACAGAAGTACTGCTTGAGGTTCAGGGTCACGCCGAAATCAGTCCGGTATATGCGGCTCTCGACCAGAACCTTCGCAAGGCCCTGCCCAAGTGAGGCTTGAAAAAAACCATCATCGGATGCCCAAACCATCGCCCCGTCGAACGGAATCGCAGGGGGTCCGCTTACCGCAACTGCAAAGGCCGCTCCACCAGTCACCTGCTTCTCTGGAGAGGGGTCCACACCGGTGTAGTCGTAGATGAACCTGTAGTACTCGTCCGCACGATCGGCCAGCACGAAATGAGCCCGTACCGCGGGCCTTCCCGTGTACTGACCGGACACAACCCGAGCCTTGCCCGCGGAGATCATCCCAACATGGCGATCGACGACCTCTGGGAAACCGCTCAGCGGAGCGGTCCCGGGGTCGACACGAACAAGATAGTCACAGTTCGCTATCCTAGCGAGTGCAAGTAGACGGTTGACCGCGCCCCCATAGCTGTAGTTGTGATAGAAGGGCATCGGCAGCTCGTCAGGCCATTGCTTCAGGACTGCCCGGTTGCACTTCTGATCCCACAAGTATCCTTCAGATCCCTTGGGAGAACCTCCGCGGATTGCAGACAACAGCGAGGCGACCTTCGGGTCATCACGGCTTTCTTCCGTCTCGAGTCCCAAGACTATTGGACCGTGTTCCCGCAGAGCCTCGCAGAACAGGCCTACGGTGTTCGCGACCATGTCGTGCTTCCCGAAAAAACTCGTGCCCAGCATGATCCTCGATGTGCTGTTCATGGGACCTCTCTATCCTAAGCCTGCTACCAGCCCACAGATTACCACCCAGAAGCTGCCGCGGTGTCCCTCTCGAACCGGACCCTGATCCGTCCGTAACGTGTTGAGCACCGCCCAGCAGCAGGTCGCGAGCGGAGGTGTGAGGAAGATCCGGCCGCCGCCTTCGCGGCGGCGCGGCGCTCAAGGCCGCGACCAGCCTTTCGTAGCGACCGAACAGATGCTCCAGCCGCTCCCGGTCGCCAGTAAAACGGGCCGCCCGGTAGAACCCGTTCCAACGACACCTTGGGAGCGAAGGAAGGCCGGGTCGTGTGGGTGGTCCTGCTGTCAGGGAAAGAGGGCCTTCAGGAATCTCTCCATCTTCTTCCAATAGTCTCTGAGCAACGCCAGGCCATCGGCCATGTAAGTCTGTGATTGGATCGCACACTGAAGTTGGAACACGACCGCCCTCCCGGTCCTGGCGGATACCGCCGCTTCAACCACATGGAATGACTCGTGAGCGAAGTTCCGGTAGGCGCTCACCTCCTGGAACCATTGCTGATCGTCCAAGTTGTGCAGTGCTTCCTCGATCCTGCGATCGGTCCTTGCCGCCCGCTTCAGCGAATCTCGGACGGCGACCATCTCCCAGAAGAAGCTCCGTAGATGCCAGTGGAAGAGTTCGACCTTGTCATTGCTCGCCAGCCCCTTCTTGAACTGATGCGTGACTTGCCACAGATGGTAGAATGCGCCCCGGAGTGCAAGCCATGAATCGTCCTTCGCGGAACACTCGGGCATTGGCCGAAGGATGGTTTTCGGACGGCTTGGCATCTTTCTCAGAGCACCGTGAACAGGAGAAGCGCCTGACTCTCCATGGTAGCGAGACAGTGGCCTCTGCGTGAGCGGTGGCTTGGCGTTCGGGGGTCTTCTCACAGTCTCAGCAGGGAGCGGTCGGCCACTCGGTCACCGCACCGCTTCTGCGCCGGAGGCGCAACGGCGGTGGCAAGCCGAGAGGGACCCGCTACGTGTGGCTGGGGGTCGAAAGTGCCCGGTCGCCGCCGCGCTGGGCTGAAAGCTGCTGGCCGGGGAGCCGAGAAAGAATTCTGGGTACACGGCTGCGCTCCGCCGAAAGTGAACGAGTCGCGGCAATCAGCCCGCAGTGTCCCCGAATTCTTTCTCGGCTTCTGCGCGTTCCGCGCCAGCGCCTTGCCGCTCACGGCAACCGCTGGCGGCTCGCGGCTACTGCCCAAACCGCCCGCGGTAGGCCCATAGGCCTAGGGCCGGGTTCGAGATGTAGAAGATCTCCTCGCCGCCGACGGTGTTGTAGCCGTCCTTCAGCTTGGCCGGATCGTAGCGCTCGATCATCTGATCCAGAGGGGCGTAGTTGAAACTGGCGCCCTCGATCTCTTCCTTGCTCAAACGTCCGGGGCAGTAGGTGATCCTGAACCGGCCTTCCGAGGAGCCGTGGATCAGGTGGGCGGCGGCGCTCAGATTGGCGGCCAGGTCGGCGCTTTCCTTCACGGCCTGGAGCACCGCGGGCGTGCCGGTGTAGCCGTACTTTCGGATCGGCTTGTCGATGCCCGGGTCTTCGCCGAACTCCTGCACGCCCGGCGCCAGCACGATCAGCTCAGCCCCGTCCGCCAGCGCCATGCGCGTTCGGTAGATCGACTTGTTTCCCAGCCAGGTGCTCTTGAACTCGCCGGGATCGAGAAACACCACCGCCTTGCGGATCTCGCGGTCGAGCATTACGAAATTGACTTTCAGGCTGAGTTCGGCGGCCTTGTCGAAACAGGCGAGGTCGTCGCCCACGAAGAGGCCGCGCGTCACCAGGCGGCCGGCGTCGTCCTTGCCCACCACGGTCAGCACGTAAACGATCGGCAGATGGCGCGCGAAGTGCTCGGCGGCGTAGTTCATCACGCGCCGCACGGGATTGTCCGCCCGGCCCATGATCCGTTCCATGCCGTAGACCGCTCCCAGGAAGTGGCTCTTGCTGATGCCGTCCATGCCTCCCGTGCCCACGAAGATGTTCTTGCTGTGATTGGCCATGCCGATGACTTCGTGCGGCACCACCTGGCCGATCGAGAGAATCAGGTCGAAGCCGCCGTGGACCAGCAGTTGGTCCACCTGCGCGGGCCACGCGAAGTCGAGCTTGCCTTCGGATTGCTGCCGGATGAACTCGGCCGGAACCTCGCCCAGCGTGACCAGGCCCTCGCGCCAATCGTGCACGCGGAACAGCGAGCGCGGCATGTCGCCGAACATAGTCGCCAACTGGCGCTCGTCCATGGGGCTGTGGGTACCGAGGGCCGGCAGCACGTCGGTGAGCCGGTCCCCGTAATACTCCCAGGCGTACCGGGTCAGCTCTCCGCCGCGGGAGTGATAGCGGGTGAAGTCCGGCGGGACGGCCAGGACTTTTCGGCGCTCCCCGAGCGCGCGCAGGGCCGCAAAGAGCGCCTGCTTGAGGTCGGCAGACGACAGCTCCGCCGTCTCGGATCCGACGCTATAGAACAGGCTCATTTGTGCTCCCCAGATTTGCGGAAGAACGTCTCTTCCCAGCGTCCGCCGGATTCCTGCCCCTCAATCCCATTGTAGGCCGCATGCGCTATGAGCGGGCCTGCGCGATCAGTCGCCGGTGCTCCTTGAGCATGCACCGGTCCATCACCACTTCCAGGCCGGCCGCGCGCGCCTTTGCGGCGGCCTGCTCGTGAACGATGCCTTCTTGCATCCAGACCGCGCGCGCGCCCACCCGGATCGCCGCATCGACGATCTGAGGCACGTGCTCCGGCAGCCGGAAGATGTCCACAATGTCGATCTTCTCGGGAACCGAATCCAGGTCCGGGTAGGCCTTCTCGCCCAGCACCTCGGTTTCATTCGGGTTCACCGGAATGATGCGGTAGCCGGCGCGTTGCAGGTACTCGGACACGCCGTGGCTCGGCCGGGCCCTCCGGCTGGAGAGGCCGACGACGGCGACCGTCCGCGCCGTCCGCAGCAGTTCAGGGATGGTCAACCTTGCCTCCGGTCCGCTCGGCGTCCTCCAGGCGCAGGAGCTTGCCGAATCGCTCGATCTCGTGCGGCGTGAGCTGGCGATAGTGGCCCGGCTTCAGCCCGCCCAGCTCGAGGAAGCCGATCTTGATCCGCTTGAGCTTCTCCACCAAGCGGCCGAAGTGCCGGAACATGTCGCGTATCTGGTGGTGACGGCCCTCGGTCAGCCGCACCTCGTACCACGGGTTCGTGGCGTGCCGCACCAGCCGAAGGGCCGCCGGCGCGGTTCGCCGCCCGTGGAGCGGGACGCCAGCGCGAAACTGCTGCTCCTGGTCCGGGGTCAGCGGGCCGTTGACCTTGACCAGGTACGTCTTGGGAACGTGGCTCGACGCTGAGATGACGCGGCTGGCGAACTCGCCATCGTTGGTCAGCAGCAGTAGACCTTCGCTGGCGTAATCGAGCCGCCCCACGGGGAAGACGCGCCCCTTGACGCCCCGGACGAACTGCATTACCGTCGGCCGGTCCTGCGGGTCCGAGACCGTCGTCACCACTCCCTTGGGCTTGTTCAGCGCCAGGTAGAGGAGCTGCTGCGGCTCGCGGAGCAGCTTGCCGTCCACCTTGATGTGGTCCCGCGCGAGGTCCGCTTTGGTTCCCAGTTCCGTCACCACCCGGCCGTTGACCCGGACGCGCCCCTCGACAATCAAGTCCTCGGCCCGGCGTCGGCTGGCGACTCCGGCGCGAGACAGGATCTTCTGTAGTCGCTCCTCGGCCATCCTCAGCTTTCGGCTTCTTCGCCGGGGGCGGGCTCGATCGCAGCCGCGGAGCGCTCGGGCGCGCCCTCGGCGGCGGCGCCTGCCTCCTGGTCCCCGGCAACCGGCTCTTCGCTGCCGGCGCCCTCCGCTGCCTCGTCGATCAGCGCCAGCCGCCGCAGTTCCTCGAACTCCTTCAGCGTGGGCAGCTCGCTCAGGTCCTTCAGCCCGAACTGGAGCAGAAACTCCTTGCTGGTCTTGTATAGTATCGGTCGCCCGACGACGTTCTTCCGTCCCGCGGTCTGAATCAGCCTACGGTCCAGCAGCGTCTTAAGCACCCCGGCGCCCTGCACGCCGCGGATCTCCATGATCTCCGGTGCCGTGACCGGTTGCTTGTAGGCGATCGTCGACAGCGTTTCCAGCGCCGCCAGCGACAGCTTCAGGGGCGGCTTCAGGATCTTGGCGAAGGCGCGCACGGCGTCGTGGTGCTCCGGCTTGGTCGCCATCCGGTAGCCGCCGGCGATCTCCCGGATCGTCACGCCGCGGGCCGGCGCGTTGTATTCGGCCAGCAGCTCCTCCAGCAGCCGCTTCACCCTCTCCTCGGGCTCCTGGAGCGCCGAGGCGATCTGCGCCGCCGTCGCGGGCTCTTCGGCCACATAGACGATGGCTTCGATGGCGGCCTTCAACTGGGCGTCGCCGGAGGCCGGCCCGACCGCCGCCTCCAGCGCCATCTGCTCCGGCGCTGTCTCCGGTTGTGCTGCTGGAGCGCTCTGCGCTTCTGCGGTGAGTTCTTCCATCGCCGTTACTGGTAGTCCTTTTCGATGTTCGTCACAGCCTCGTCGGAGGCGAACGCCTCGTCAAACCGCTTGTGCGCGCGGACGGCGATCTCCCCGAAAGCGTCCTTCTGCACCAGCACCAGCGCCTGCATCCTCACCATCTCCAGGATGGCCAGAAACAGGCAGATCATCGCGCGCCGGCTGCGCTGGGCCTCGAACAGCTCGGCGGCCGGGATCTTCTCGCCACGCGGCTTGCTCAGGATGAGCGACCTCAGGTACAGGACCATGTCCGGCACGCTGACGTCCTCGTGATTCACCTGGAACACCGGCCGGCTCTTGGCCCGCTCGAGCACCTGCTCGAAGGTCTTCACGAGATCGAAAAGCGTCACCGCCAGTTCCGGCTCCTCGTCGCCCGAGAGGAACTGCTGGATCTGCGGGTTCGACCAGACGTTCTCCTCGATCAGCCGTTTTTGCTGGAGCATCTCGGCGGCGTTCTTGAAGCGCTCGTGCTCCAGTAGCCGCTCCACCAGCTCCCTGCGCGGGTCCCCCTCCGGCTCGATCTTCTCCAGCTCCGGGTCGCGCGGCAGCAGCATCCGCGACTTGATGTGGATGAGCGTTGCGGCCATGAAGATGAACTCCGAGCTCAGCTCCATGTCCAGCGCCGCGGCGCGCTCCACGTACTCCAGATACTGCGCCGTGATACTGGCGATCGGAATGTCGTAGATGTCGATCTGTTGCTTCCGGATCAGATCGAGGAGCAGGTCCAACGGCCCCTCGTACTGCTCCAGGCGTACGTTCAGCGGGGATGACGACACGTTCTACTCACGATACCATGCCGCCTGGTTTGCTCCGTTCACTGACGGCCATCAGCTAGCCTCACGCCTTCGAGGTCCGTCGACCATCGCCGCGCAGCCGCTCGCCTACGCGCGCACCTCAGTTACGGGATACACCCTCTGACCGAGCCGGGACCGGAAGGGAGCGGTTGCCTCTCGAGCGCCGTCCCGCCTCTGCGGCGTGAGCCGCGCTGCCGCGCGGTTAGCGCCGGCGTGAACCGCATTGCACCACCGCTAGCGCCCGCGGTCGCGGCACTCTCGGCAAGATCGCGCCGTCCTGGCCACGGAGCACCCGCACCTCAATAGTGCGTGTACGGCCTGTCGGGGCTGCCTGCCGCGTCGAGCCGGCTCGGCCTGGGGAGCGCTACCGGTCGATCCTGTCCAATTGTGTTGTCGGACGGGGCCTGTTTCAGGGCGTCGAATTCGTCCTCCGTCATTCGCCGATGGAGATCCTCGGCAAGGCCGGAGTCGCCCGGTCGCGGTTTCGAAACGCGCGGAATCTCTTTCGCCGGTCGGAGGTGTATCGGCTGGTGCTTGGCCGCGACTCGGCGCGGAACGCGGAAACGGTGTTCCAGTTCGTCCAGCAGCGTCTGGGCGGAAATCCACATCCGGTCGGACAAAGCAGCGACCGTCGGGATGCCATGCTAGACTGTTCTCCGGCATGAGTCGGCTCTCGCGGGAGCTTGCCACGGCATTCTACCGGCAGGCGGCGAGGGTGTCGGCTCGCATGCTGGCCTCCGCCCCGATGGTGGAAAGCGTCCTGCTTCACCGCAGCGTCGCCACCGGAGAGGTTTGCTTCGGCCGTAGCGACATCGACCTGCTGATGGTCGTGGACCAGGAGAAGGCCGAAGACGGAGCGAGCGTCGCGTCGCTCTACCAAACGGTGCGTCGCGCGCGGCTTTTCAATCCAGCCTTGAATCACATCGACGTGTACGCCCCAAGCGGCATCGCAAGTCATGCCCGGATGGACACTTTCTGGAGTTCGGTTGAACGGCGCGCGCTGACGCTGCTTCGCGGCAAGCCGGTCGAGATCCCTTTCGCTCCGGTCCATCCGGATCACGCGCTGAGCAAGTTCCTTCTGTGGGTGGAGTGGTTCTTCGCGATTTCCGTTCAGACAAGAGACCGGCGCAATCTGTGGAAGACCTCTCTGGAAAGCTGGAACGCCTATGCCTCGGCCGAGGGGTTGATTCGAGAGCCCTACCTGTTGCGGAGCGAGATGGAAGCTCAGGCGCGCCGGATTGAGGGAAACCTGATAACGAGGCGGTTGGGGGAGCCATCCTACGCGACCCGCTTCGTCTTTGGGCTGGCGGATCGCTTGCACCGCTCGCGTCTGCCCGCCCTGCAGACGCTGGCCAAACCGCTCGTTTTCGAAGCCATCATGGCTCCTCTGTGTTTGCGCCGTTTGTTCGTCGTTCTTCCTCGGGCCGACTCTCCGCTGCCTCCGGAGACCTTCGTGAAGGGAGCGTTCCCCTGCACTCCGGAAATCCTCCACCTGATGCTTCACGCTAAAAACGCCTTCCTCTACTGGGTCTTGCCGCCTGAACTTCTGGGGCTCGGCATGCGGCCGCCCAGCGTTTCAGGGTTTCTGCACTCCTGTCGCCTTTACGGCCACTGCCGTTTTCTGCTTCACCCGGGTTTCGCGGACCCCAAACCGCCGACGCAGGCAGCCCGCATAGCCCTGATCCGGCATGCAATGGATTGGGCTTCACGAGGCGAGTTGCCGCCGGCGATGCCACAGGAGAAGATTCGAGAAATGATGGCCGGGGCGCCGCCCATCGCGGACTACTACCGCGCGGAGTACGGCCGGTTGCGCCGTGATAGCCGGCGGCTTCAGGAATCGCTGCTGACGCTCTTGGGCGCCGCATCGTGTTCGTAGGCTTGTCATGGCTCGACTGGGAATGTTCTGTCTGCCCTGGATTGGGCATCTCAATCCGTTTTCCACGCTCGCCCACGAACTGATCGGCCGAGGCCACCAGATCACCTTCTTTCACGTGGCCGATTCCGCTGTACAGGTTCGGAATCGTGGGTTTCAATTCGAGGCGTTTGGCGAGCGGGACTATCCGGCCGGCACGTTCGCCGAGCGGTACCGGGAATTGAGCCGGCTCGACGGACTGCCGGCGATTCGCGCCAGTCTGAGTGTTCTAACCTCCCAGGCCGAGGCCCTGTTCACCACGGCGCGACCGGTGATCGAGAAAGCCAAGCTGGACTTGTGGATCGTGGATCACCTGGATTACGCCGCAGCGACGCTGGCTGCGCAGATGCAAGCGCCATTTGTGTCGGTGATCGTTGGACTGATGATGCACCAGGAGGACGGTGTCCCTGGATTCAGCGGCGAGCTCTACACGAACGACCCGGTTGCCCGTGAGCGGGATCGCCGTTCCAATGAGGCCATTCTCGCTGCCGCCAAGCCCTTCCGCGATTACCTCAGCTCGTACCGCGTGAAGGCCGGAATGGGTCCGTTCAGTTACAACTGCCTCTGGTCCGGCCTGGCGCAGATCACGCAGCAGCCCGCGGAATTCGAGTTTCCCCGTCGAAACCTGCCCGCATGTTTTCACTTCGCCGGACCGTTTGCGCGTCGATACGATCGTCCGCCAACGCCGTTCCCCTGGGATCGGCTGAGCGGAAAGCCTCTGATCTTCGCCAGCTTCGGCACCACGCAGAACCGCAATTGGCACCTGTACGATGCCGTCGTCAAAGCGGCGGCGGACCTGGACGCGCAGGTCGTCCTCTCCCTGGGTGGTGCGGAGACGGTGGAGCTTCCCAAGGATCTCCCGGGAAATCTCTTGGTTGTGCCTTTTGCCCCGCAATTGGACATCCTTGAAAAAGCGACCCTCATGATCACCCATGCCGGCATGAACTCGGCGCTCGAGTGTCTGGCCGCCGGAGTTCCCATGGTCGCGGTTCCCATCGCACACGATCAGCATGGTGTCTCGGCCCGGATAGAATGGACCGGAACGGGTGTGCGGATTCCCGCGTCCGAATGTGAACCGGCGCGCTTGCGTCAGGCCATCGAGACCGTGCTCGGCGAGGCTTCCTTTCGCGAGTCGGCCCGGCGGTTTCGGCGGATCATTGGGGAAGGGGACGGTCTGAACCGCGCGGCCGATATTATCGAGCGTGTGGCGGCAACGGGCCGGCCGGTGTTGCGCGGAGAGTCGTTTGCAGAATCCCCAGGCCCAACAGCGGCAGCAGGGGAACGACAGCGCAGAGCACCGTAAATCCGGGGTGATCCACCACCGCCCCTATGGCCGGAGAGACCAGCACATGGGTGGCGGCGGCAACCAAGGCCAGCAGGGATTTGCTGAATCCGGCGGGAGGTGCCCCGGACATGTCCAACGGCATCAGGAATATGCTGCCCAGCATGCTCTGGAACGCCGGGAAGCTCACGCCGATGGCAGCCGCTGTTTCCTCATCCATTGCCTGCGGGCTGTGATGCGTCGCCCGACTGCGGTCCGCCAACCCGGCTCGTCCGCTCTGACGGAAGCGCTCCAGCCACTTGTAGGCCGTCTTGCGCGAGACCCCGTAGATCCGACTCAGTTCGGCGACCGGCCGTTCCCGTTCCAGCCATTCCCCGATGAACTCCAGGCGTTGGTCCAAAGCGTTCCTCTCTTGCCAGGGTATTTGCCCAGTGTCTGAGGTCTGCTTCGGCTACCACCACCGTCACCCATGTCGCCGGTCCAATCTGTTACCCATGTCGCCGGTCGGTACCCTAGCCGAACCGCGACCGGAAGGGAGTGAATCGACCAAGGGACGTCACAGACGGCACGCTAGCGGTTGCTCTCCGCCGGCTTCTTCGGCTTGGGAGACTCGCCGTGGAACACGAGCGTGACATCGGCGGTGTGATTGCCGTCGTTGAGGTTCACGGCGGCGCGCGTCTCGCCCAGATTGTCGAAGATCTCCTCCTCGCGCACGCGGCCGAGGAAGTGGTCCGGGTAATCGCCGTCGAACGGGTCGCCGGGCTTCAAGCCCCACATCTGGCGCACCACGGGCTCCGAGAGGATGTCGAGGCCCTGGATGGCGAGCTGGCCGAAGACGTACCGCGGGCCAGGTTGGATGCGCACCGTGACGTCCACGGTCTTGGTCTGATCGTTGATCCGTCGCTCGACCTCCGAGGCCACGCGCATGTAGCCGTTCCGCCGCAGCCGCTTCTCGAGCTTCACCACGCCCGCCTGGAGCGTCTCGCGGTTGAACACCTCGCCGCTTTTGAACTCCGCGATCTTCTTCAGCTCCTCGGGCCTCAAGCCCGCGCCCTCCACCTCGACGGCGCCCAGGGAGTAGCTGGCGCCCTCCTCGACGGTGACTGTGACAGCCCAGCCCTTGACGTCCTGCTCCGGCTCGGTCCGGATCTGCGGGAAGGCGACGCGCACGCGGCCGCGCGCCT
>Ga0187886_1001995_pt1 | contig 17110 bp, 15 predicted proteins | sample June2016WEW_20_1_FD_133001 | JGI IMG/M metagenome (GOLD analysis project Ga0187886, IMG submission 133001) | Peatland microbial communities from SPRUCE experiment site at the Marcell Experimental Forest, Minnesota, USA - June2016WEW_20_150 | ecosystem: Environmental > Terrestrial > Soil >... | reverse complement strand
TATGCGGTTCGTCATTCCGGGCTTGACCCCGTATCGAGTACGGGGCAGGCTCCGGAATCCAGTTCTTATCTGGGTTCAGGCTTTCGCGGGAATGACGTGGTCGGTTGGAATTAATGACGCTGTGTATAGTACCCATGATCACTGTAAATTCACAAGACCCCTATCCCAAAGGACCTTCTGGCAATGGGTTCAGAAGATGCGGATCGCATCATGGGGAATGGCTGTGGTTTGATTATAAGATTGGGCGACCGGGAAGCGCAGCCAGCAGTGTGTTATAATAAAATTCATGTGGCCTGCGCTGCTTGGGAAATCCTTGATGAGATAAGAGGAGGGTCTCATGGATCTGACAGAAGTTCGGGAAAAAGCCAAAGAGAGGATGAAAGGGTTCTGCGCTGTTTACAAGGTCTGCGACGGGGAGCCAGAGAGGCTTTGCCAGGGGATCAAGTATGGCAAACCCATCGGCATGGGGGGAATCGGTAAAGGGGCCAGCTTTACCGCCAACGTGGAGGCGCTGGCTCGGCTCAAACTGAAGACCCGTCTGATTAACCCCCACGTGGAACCAGATACGAAGGCCTCTTTCTTGGGGAAAGAGGTAGCTTTCCCCATCTTCTGTACTTCCATGAGCGGGGTCAAGATCAGCATGGGTGGAGGAATCACCGAGCTGGAATTTGCCCAGGCCGTCCTCCAGGGATGCAGGGGGGCGGGCACCATCGGCTTCTTCGGCGATGGGGCCGAGACCTTCGAAGATCGACCGGGTCTGCAGGCGATCAAAGGGGTAGGGGGTTGGGGCGTGCAGATCTTCAAGCCCCGCGAGCAAAAGGTTCTGCTCCGACTGATCCAAGAGGCTGAAAAGGTCGGCGCCATCGCCGTGGGGGTAGACGTGGATGGAGCTGGATCGGTGCCCATGGTGATGAAGGGGCAACCCGTTTTCCGGAAATCTGTCCAAGAACTCAGGGAGCTTGTTCAATCCACCCGTCTGCCCTTTATCATCAAGGGGATCACCCACGAGGAGGACGCTGCCTTGGCTCTGCAGACAGGGTGTAAGGTGGTTAGCATATCCAATCACGGGGGCCGCGTGCTCGACTCCATGCTAGGGATTGCTGAGGTCCTTCCCCGGCTGGTCCCCATCCTGAAGGGAAAAGTGACCATCACAGCAGACGGGGGCGTACGGACGGGCTTTGACGTGATCAAGATGCTGGCCCTCGGAGCGGACTTCGTGATGGTGGGGAGAGAGATGATTCGCGCGGCGATCGGGGGCGGCGCGGAGGGGGTCCGCATAGAGATGGATTTTCTGGCCAAAGACCTGCGTAGGGCAATGATGATGACCAGTTGTAACTCCCTCGCCGATATTAACGAGCGGATTTTCGCTTAGCTACAGCCTAAGACGGCGACCGTAAGCTTTCATTAAGCCACGCCATGGTTGAAAACACCGATCTTTTGCCACTCGACAAAGTGATGGCGAATCGCTATAATCAAATAACCTTAAAAATTTCTGGAGGTTTATGGAAGCTGAGGGCCACTTTGCTGGATGGGGGATGGCCTCAATCAGCAGGCGCAACCAGTCTTAAGCAGGCTCAAGGACGGAAAGAAGGAACGAACGCTTCGGTTCATTTGTAAACAGAAGGGGATGTCTTGACGGAAGAGCGGAAGCTTTCGGTTGGCACGTACCTGTCTCAGGAACGGAAGCGAAAGAACATCTCTTTGGTCGAAATCGCCAAGGTCACTCGCATCTCCCTGCAATATCTCGAGGCCCTGGAAAAGGACGAATTTCAAACCCTCCCTGCCTCTATTTTCGTTCGCGGTTTCCTCCGCACCTATGCCGCCCAGATCGGGCTTGATCCCAAAGAAGTCCTAAACCTGTACGAAGCTCAAGTGGATTCTCTCAACGAGCCGGAAAAAAAAGGGGCGGTCGCCCCGCCCAAGAAATTAGAACCTCTGGCCAAATACATCCTCACTTTATTTATCATTGTTCTCGGGGTGGGCATCGCCTTTCTCTTCTTCAAAGAGACTTCCGTTCCCCCGTCCTCTTCTCCTTCCTCCTCCCCGGAAATCCCCCCTGCCCGAACGCCGCCGGCCAAAGCACCTCCCTCCGCAGCCCGCTCCTCCCCCGAGAAAGGGCCTCTAAAGGAGCTGGAGATCGCTAAGCCAGAAAAAAAACTGGGAAGCCTCCCTGCCAGTCCTGTTGTGGCCGCGGGAGCGAAGAAGGAAGGGAAGCGATACGTCCTCAAAGTCAAGGCCATCGAGAAGACTTGGCTGCGCATTCAATCAGACGACCAGCCGGAGTTCGAGGTCCTTCTCCAGCCCAAGGAGACGGCTACCTGGACCGCCCAGCGTCAGTTCGAGATTCTCGTAGGAAATGCCGGAGGGATAGAAGTCTTCCTCAACGGGAACCCCCAGGGTCCTTTGGGGAAATCCGGCCAGGTCGTCAACCTTCTGCTTCCCAACGAAATAAACCCTCCCTAACTCTTAGCTTTTCCTTAGACCTAAAAGACCGATCAGCGACAAGCTGACCAGCTTCAGGAAAATGATCACCGCACAGGTCTGGAGGATCCCTAAAACCGGGACCCAAAGAACGCCCACCAGGAGCGACCCGGCCCAGGCTCCGAAAAGGTCGGAACCATAAAGGATTCCCGCTGTCCAGCCCGCCCTTTCTCCATTGCCGGAAAAAATACTGCTGGCCAGCGGAAACTCAAGCCCCACCAGGTAACCTGTAATTCCACTGAGCAGAAGGAAGGCGAATCTCATCGCGGTCAGAATCCTTTGCCCCAACCAGGGGGAGTAAAAAAGAGCCAGCAGGATCATTCCCAGCGTGGCGAAAAGGATCATCAGGATCTCCACCCCAGCAAGGGTTAGGGCAAATTTCCGGATTTTTTCCAGCGCCCAGGTCATCGTCCAACTCCCCAAAGCCAAGCCGACCATAAAAGAAGCAATGAGGAGGCCGATCCAGTGATAGGCATATCCATAAAGCGTCTGGAAAGAGAAGATAAAAAGGACACTGAAGGCGATTCCGAAGAAGCCCGTTGTGACCACGATCCAGGTGAGAGCTCCTCTCGTCCAGTCTCTTCTACGCTTTCTTTGAAAGGCGAAAATTCCGCAACTTAGAAGCAAGAGGGGAAGCGCGAGATGCCAGAGACGCAATTCCCCCACTCTGCCCCAGAAGATTTGTAGGAAAGGATGGAATTGAGCGTTCCAATAAGCGATCCCGTAATAAAGACCCGAAGGATTCCCGTCCCGGTTTACCTTCACCGCACCCCCCCGGGATAAAGAATCCTCCAGCCATTTCTGACGCTGCGTCTCCAGCTTGAGCCGAATTTGAAACTCCGTCAGGAAACGGGTGATGATCTTCCTCTCCTTGAAGCGCCTGATAAACCGCTCGGGCAAGAGCGGGCCAGCTTCTGGGGTCGCGGAGGCCAGGATGAAATTCACCTCTCCCGGAATGACGTAGACCGAAGCGAAGACTTCGCGTAAAGACCGGATCAGACACATATTCAAGTCTCGCAACTCGGGGCTGAGGTACGTCTCGGAGCCGGGGATCGAGAGAGCCAGGATCCCATTCTCATTTAACGCCCGAAAAGTCTCGCTGAAAAATTCCACCGTATAGTATCGGTTCAGCTCTAGGGTGGATGGGCTCGGGAGATTCAGGAGGATCCCATCAAATTTATTGGGGGTATTTTTTATGAAGAATCGGCCATCCAGGTTATGAATACGGACCCGTGGGTTTTCTATTTCCGGGCGAGTTAGAGGAGTAAGGTTCTCCTGGATCAACTGGAGGATCAGGGGGTCAATCTCCGTGTAATGGACCTCTTCCACGGGATGTTTGAGAGCTTCCTGGATGACCCCACCGAAACCTCCGCCGACGATCAGAATCCTCCGGGGGGAGGGGCTGAGAAGCAGTGGGTAATGAACCATCTCCTCCACCAGGGCGATGTCGGGAACGGGTGCGTTACAAATCGGTATCCCGTTGGAGAAAAATGTGAGCTGTTCTTCTCTGCGTCCCACGGTCACATTTCCATAGGGCGACCAGCGAGACTCCAAAATTTGTAACCCCCGCCACTGCCGGTTCATCGAGCTTTTTTCGAGTCTCTGGGCACTGGGTAAAATCAAAAGCAAGACGTTGGCAATGAAAACAGGCCCGATCAACCTTGCCAGAACTTTTTTCTTCCCTATTTCCCTTTCTGCACCCGTAGAAACCAAAAGCAGCGCAGAAAATAAATTCGCTGCTCCCAGGAGAAAGGCCACCTGAAAAGAGGTAAAAAGGGGGATGAAAAAGAAGGTATAGAGGATTCCCCCTGCACCCGCTCCCAGGGCTTCGTACAGGTAGACCCTTCCGATGGAAGAGGCAGCCTTTTTCGCCCCATCCGCCTGTAGGCTGCACCCTAAGGCAAAGAGGATCCCATTCACAATTCCCAAGGGTGCCAGGATGGGAACCGTCCAGGAAAAAATCGCCCAGAGGCTTGCCCCCTCGCCCAGGGAAAGACCCATGAAATCCCGGAGACATCGGATCCCGTAGATCGTCATCGGAAGCAAGATCGATAGGAGTACCTGCAGCAGGGCATAGCCCCCTTTTCCCAGCCCTAACTCTTTGGCCTTCTTTCCCAGCAAAAAACTTCCAGCCGCCTCCAGCAGGAGCCAGTTGGCCAAGATGATGGCGATGGAGAGCTCATTTCCGATGAAGACCACGAGAAGTTCGCGGATGAGCATCACCTGGGTGATGGTGAAGGTAAATCCCATGAGAATGAAGGCGAATAAGAAAGGAGGGTTCATGAAAGCACTCGGGTAAAGAGGAGGCGTTTTTTAATCAGGCTACGTCGGAATTATAACAAATCTCCAGCCTTTTCTCACCGCTTCCTTTCTGCTAAGATGAATTAAAAAAATCTCATCCCATTCCCATGCCTCTTTATAAAACGCCCGCTGTCGTCCTCCGTTCTACGCCTTACGGTGAATCGGATCAGATCGTCACTCTTTACACTCTTGCCTTCGGCAAGATCAAAGGGTTCGCCAAGGGAGCCAAGCGGTCGCGGAAGCGGTTCGGGAACACCCTGGAAATCTGTTCTTACATTACCGCTACTTTTTTCGAGAAAGAAACTCTGGATCTCGTCCGGCTGAGCCACTGCGAACTGCTCCGCCCTTTCGCAGGCTTGCGAGAGGACATCGCCAAACTGGCCTGGGCGAGTTATTTGATCGAGTTGGTCAATGCCTTGACCGCCGAAAGGATCAAGAACAAAGCGCTCTTCAGGCTCTTAATCGTTTTTCTGAACCTCATCGACCGGGGTACCCTCAAGGAGGAAATTCAACGGGTCTTCGAGGTACGCCTCCTCTCTCTCCTGGGATACCAGCCTCAATTTAACCATTGCACCCGCTGCCAAAGGGGTCTTTTCGGAGAGAGATTTTTTTTTGGCGCCAAGGAAGGGGGGGTACTCTGCCCCTCCTGTGCCGCCAATCTCCCCGGCCTCATGCCGGTTTCTTTGGGAACGATCAAGACGCTTCTGCTCGCCCAGTCCATCCCCCTCGAGAAGGTAGGACGCATTTCTTTTTCGCCTCAATCCCTGAAAGAAAGCCAGGCCGTCCTTACCCTATTTCTCCAGCAATACTTGGGAAAAGAGCTTAAATCGAAGAAATTTCTCGAACAGATCTCTCCGGGTTAAATTCATCGGTGAGGATTCTAATTTTTGAGCATCATTATTCTTCCATTCATTACGGATAACAGTATAATGAAACGGCCTGCGGGTTAAGGATTCTAAAGCCGGCGACCCTTGAGTCTTGGGGAAGGTGGGCAGAAAAAATATGATGAATAAAAAACTTAAAGAAGCAATCTTCAGACAGGTAGAAAAGGAGCCTTTTGCCCAAAAGTTTAACCTGAAACTGATCGATCTCGATGCGGGATCCTCCAGGGTAGAAATGACCTTCACCCCGGACATGGAAAACATTTTTGGGCTGGCTCATGGTGGGGCCTTGTTTGCCCTCATCGACGAGGCCTTTGAAACGGCCTCCAACTCCCATGGTACCATGGCCGTGGCCTTAAACATGAATATCACCTACGCGTCCTCTCCTCTGCCGGGGAGCAAGCTCATAGCCGAGGCCAAAGAATTTAGTCGGACCCGCAAGACCGCGAACTATGACATCAAGGTGTCCGATGATCAGGGGAAACTAATCGCCTCTTGCCGGGCCCTCGTCTACCGGAAGGAAAATCCCTTGCCCTTTCTTGAGGAGAAAAAAATTTAAGTTTCAAACGGGTTGGAAAAAGCGATTGGATCTCAATCGATTCTTAAGACTTTTGCCCCCCGGGCTTTTCTCTCTTTCAATTCGACCAGGGCTTTATTGGCCTCTTCCAATCTAAATTCCTGCACTTTGGGTTTAAGGGGAATTTCTGCCGCTATTTGCAAAAATTCCCGGACGTCTGCTCTCGTCACATTGGCTACGCTTTTGATCTCTTTTTCCAGCCAGAGATGGCTCGGATAATCCAGTTTTAGGAGAGATTCCTTGTCTGCCTCTTCTTTCCGAATGGCATTGATCACCAACCTTCCTCCTCGTTCTAAATTCTTTAAGGCCTCCACAATCGGCCGCCACGCCGGGGTGGAGTCAATGGCCCCATGCAATTTTTCCGGTGAATCCTCCGCGAGATCGCCGGCCCAAAAAGCTCCCAGTTCTCTGGCAAAATCCCTCTCCCTTTCCGTTCGCGCATGAACAAAAACCCTGGAATGAGGGTATTGGTGCCTGGCTAACTGGATAACGAGATGGGCCGACGCCCCAAAGCCGATAAGTCCTAAATTCTCCCCATCTTGAATACCTGTCAATCTGAGAGAGCGATAGCCAATCGCGCCGGCGCATAACAGGGGGGCTGCTTCCAGATCAGAAAATGTTCTGGGAATCTCATAGGCGAAATCCTCTGGGACAGAAATATACTGGGCATAACCTCCATGGGCGTCCCTGCCCGTTGCCTCAAACTGATCACACAAATTCTCATTCCCTTCGAGGCAGAACTGACATTTGCCACAGGCCGAATAAATCCAGGCAATTCCAACCCTCTCCCCCACCCGAAATTTTCTCACTTTACCGCCCACTTTTTCCACTCTTCCCACGACTTGATGGCCCAGAATAATGGGCAATCTCGGGGGAGGCGTCCTTCCCTCAATTTCATCTAATTCGGTATGGCAAACGCCGCAAGCTGAAATTTTTACCAAAATCTCATTTTCTCGTGGTGAGGTCATGGGCCAATCCACCAGCTTCAAAGGATTCCGGTTTTCCTCCAGCCTGCAGATCTTATCTAATACCATGGCTTTCATTTCTCTCTGATCTCCTTCCTGCTACCCCAGGCAGCCCCTCTTCTTCGCCGATTTCGGGACCCATCTATGGGGAATCGTGGCGGGCTTACTTCAGAAAACTCACTCCCTCAACACCAACGGGTTGAAATTTGTCCCGCGATCATAATAGTCTTCATTCTCCACTCGCTTAAGGTAGTTCACTACCATATAGGTCAAGGGTGTGATCAATGCCTCGTAAGCAGATTTCATCAGCCACTGGGTAAAGATCATTTGCCCTAGTGCAGCGGAGGGGATCGTCCCATAAAATGCCAACAGGATAAAGATTCCCGAATCGGCCAATTGCCCGACCAAGGTAGAGCCAATGGTGCGTGACCAAAGATGCCGTCCTCGGGTGGCGATCTTCATCTTGGCCATTACGAAGGAGTTGAGGAACTCGCCAAAAAGGTAGGCCACGAAAGAAGCGGCCAATAGCCGGGGAGCAAACCCGAGAATGGCCTGATAAGCCTGCTGAGAAGACCGGGGGGATTCCAAGGCACCCGCTGACCAGAACGGAGCCGGAGGGAGTCGAATGGAAAGCCAGATGATGATGACTGCCAGCAAATTGCAGCCAAATCCAATCCAGATCACCCGGCGGGCGCGGGCGTAGCCATATACTTCGGTTAGGACATCGCCGAAGATATAAGAAATGGGGAAGATGAGAATCGCGGCCGGCACAAAAAAAGGACCCACGGAAACTAATTTAACCGCGATGATGTTGGATAGGATCAGGCTGGTGACGAAAACGGCTGTGATGGTGGGAAGCCAGCGCTGCTTTGGCATTTCACCTCTTATATTCTGCCTCAACAGAAATGGAAATGCCCCCGCGAACTGCAAACTCGGCAGTCACTTTACACCAGCGGGGTGCCAGTGCCGCCGCGAGATCATCGAGAATCACGTTGGTTACATGTTCGTGGAACGCCCCTTCGTTGCGAAAAGATTGCAGGTAAAGTTTGAGGGATTTGGATTCGACAATCCGCTCATGGGGAATATACTGAATCGTCAATTTGGCAAAATCCGGCTGCCCTGTGGCCGGGCAAACACAAGTAAACTCATCCGTGCGGAGAGTTACGATGGTATCCCGCTCTGGATGATGGTTGGGAAAAGTCTCCAGCTTCTTGGAGGGCTTGGCCTCCTGGCCCAGCAGCGTCAAACCATCCAGGTCTGATTTTTGGGTCATCTTGGACATTTTCATAACGCACCTTTGGCCTTAAGGGCTGAGGGAATTCTACTGTACAGTCTCCGATCCCGTCAACCTCTCGCTCATCGCTTGCAGAAATGTCCCCTCGCAGGCCTCACTCAAAATAGAAGTTCCCCCCGGAGAACCGTCACCGCCTGTCCCCCGAGAACCACGCGCGGGCCCACTACCCGAACCCGGAGCACGCCACCCCGGGAAGAAGCCTGGTAAGCGACCAATTCAGTTTTATGGAGGCGATTCCCCCAAAAGGGGCCGAGGCAGCAATGAGCCGAACCTGTAACGGGGTCTTCATTGACCCCAACCCGCGGGGCAAAGAACCGGGATACAAAATCATACCCCGGGGAAGAAGAGAGACTGGTAACGATGACTCCCCGGATGGGTAAAGTGCCCAGCAGAGTGAAGTCAGGCCTTAGGCTGCGAACGGTCTCTTCAGAATCGACCTCTACAAGATAATCAAACTGATTCTGGCCAAGATATTGAATCGAGACCCCCAAAGCTTGGTCGAGCCCGGTGGGCATGAGGACAGGCTCTTCCGGCTTGGACGGGAAATCCATCTCGATCCAATCCCCCTTGCGTTCAGCGGTAAGAATTCCGCTCCGGGTATAAAAACGCACCTGCCCGCTTAGCTTAGCATAACCCATTTCCCATAGGATGTGGGCGCTGGCCAGGGTGGCATGGCCGCAGAGATCGACTTCGACGGCGGGTGTGAACCAGCGCAGTTGGAACCCCTCCTCCTGGCGCAAAAGGAAAGCAGTCTCCGACAGATTCATCTCTCGGGCCACATTCTGCATCCAGTTTTCATCCATCGGTTGGGGAAGGATGCAGACGGCCGCCGGGTTTCCGGCAAAAGGTTTTGCCGTGAATGCATCTACTTGGAAGAGGGTCAAACCCATGGTTTTTTCCTGCCTTTAAGTTTGTATTTTTGCTCCCAGTGCCGCGCAACCTGCTGGCTAAAGGCTTTATCCAGACTTGATTTAACGGAAATAGAGACCGCCGTTGAGATGGAGGGTCTGCCCAGTCATGTACTCGTTGCCGGCAAGGAAAATTACGGCTTCGGCCACCTCATCCCCTCGTCCCAGTCTTCCGAGGGGGATGAGCTTACGGCGACTTTCGGTGTCTGGCACCATATCTGTTTCGATTAAAGCCGGCGCCACCGCGTTCACGGTAATTCCTTCTTTCACCAGCCGGGAGGCGTAAGCGCGGGTAAGACCTTCGATCCCCGCCTTGGAGGCAGTATAGTGAATCCCGACGATCCCCCCAGTCTGTGCTGCCCCGGAAGATATGTTGATGATCCGACCCCATTGACGGCGGCGCATGCCCGGGAGGACAGCTTGAGTAACCAGGAATACCGACTTCAGGTTTACCGCCAATACCTCGTCCCAATCCGATTCCTTAATGGCCTCTATGTTCTGGTGCCGGGCAATGCCGGCATTGTTAACCAGAATATCAACCGGCCCGAGATCCTTTTCCACAAAAGCGATCATTTGGGTGATGTCAGATGAGCAGGCCACATCCGCTTGCACCAGAATAGCTCGGCGGCCCATGGATTTCACTTGCTGCAAAGTGACGAGGGCCTCCTGTTGCCGGGTTCTGTAATTCACGGCGACATCCGCCCCACGACGGGCCAACCCGATGGCGATGGCCCGTCCGATGCCTCGACTGGCTCCTGTGACCAAAGCGATTTTTCCATTCAGGCTAGCCATGCGCTTAATCCGTCCAGTTTGAAAATCATCCCTCCTTGAAGATGGAACAACCCTCGCTGGCCATTCTCCGCTGGTTCAGAGGAAGCCATTATAGCTTTTCATTTCTAGGGGCGTCCCCAAACCATAACCCTACATCCTACGAAGTTAAAAATAAATTGCCCCTTGGGCTTCCAGGACCTGAGGGTTTCTCCATGAGTTGACCGGCACCTTTTGACCGTTCAGGATATATGAATTCAGAATGCGAGTTTGCCCACTTCGCGCCAACATGATGGGGAAGCAATCGGGCCAGAACGGGCCCCGTTTGCGACTCATAGTCTTACGGAATCTTACTTAAGAGGATTCAATTTGTCAATAATGACGGATTATTGCCCACTTTCATTTTGGGGTTACCGTTCTTGTTGGGGCAATTTTTTCCGTTGAGTTTATCCTCCAACTGCCTTAGGATCGAATAGAAAATTCTCCTAACTTCTTTATCTGGAAGCAGGCCATTCATTGAGGTTTCGTAAGCGATTTCCAAGATCGCGGGGGAATCCCGCATCGGAGGATAAGATGCAAAAGCAGGATCGAGATTATATTTTGAGCCTTTTCCCGGCCATCGAGAAAATCAAGGATGACGGAATTCGCCAGAAGGTTATCCTGACCTGGTACAACGCCTGGAAGCGCGGCAATTTCTCACGGATTGAGGATGGGCATCAGTTTGAACCGGCCCGGGAGCGCATCGCCTACACCAATGTTGATCACACCAACCAGGTTTGCCGCGCGTGCGAAAGGATGGGGGAGATGGTAGCTGAGGTATTGAATCTCCAAGTGACGATGGACTATCTATTGGCTGGTGCCCTATTGCACGATGTGGACAAGATGGTGATCTTCGACGCGAGGACGGGTGGTTTTACTGACACCGGTCGTTGGTTCGCCCATGCCGCAATGGGAGCCGCCATGGCCCTGATGGAGGGGCTTCCAGAGACGGTCGCCCACATGATCGGCGCCCACTCAACGAAATTCTCGCCCATCACGCCCCATAGCATCGAAGCGCTGATCCTGCGCCATACCGACCTTCTCGTCGGGAAGGCGGTTTACCTATCGCATGGGCTGGAGATGGAGAAAGTGTTGAGCGAGTCATTGTCCCGCATCGCCTGAATTTTTAGCCTGTTGCTCATCCTCCTTTCCCATCCCGACAAGAGCACTTCGACTCTAATTCTCGTTTTTTGCATACCCCTTGATCTAATGAGAAGAGCCAAGCTGAGCGGCCCCGCAGTCTGCGGCTTAAACGGCTGGTTAGGCTTGTTTCTTTATGTATTGCCGCATAACTGGAGACCAGGCATCGATGGCTTTCCCAGGCTTGTTCTGCGTGAAAACAGAATGTGGGACATTGGAGGGAATCGCGATCACTTCTCCCTCTTTGACACAGATGAACCTGTTATGTACCTCAAAAAACAATTCACCTTTCAAAACCATGGTAATCTGTTCACTTTTGTGTCTATGTTGGGAAAAGCGGCTACAGGGTTTTACCTCAAAGTAGGTCAGCATCGTCTGATCTAAGGAAACCCCCCACATTTCGGCACCCGGAACATCGGGCTTTAGCGAGAGCGTTTCTCGAGGGTAATAATGGGCCTCATCGCTTATTTTCTTCATCATGCAGACGACTGGATAACGGCCAAAACTGCGGAATTGCCAACTTGATCGGATGCCTTTAGGGATCCTCTCTTTATCTGTCTTCGTAAACCCCAATTTAGCCGAGAACCTCACCGCCTTCACGGTAAACAGGTAAAGCGTATCGATTCTCCGCAGATGAGCATGAGCCAATATCCTTGCATTAAGGCCCCTGGCAATTCCTTGGCCCCGATAAGCCGGTTCCACGCACAGTGAACGGAGCAGCCCCACGCGGCCATATACTTCCAGCCCAATAACTCCAACCAGTTTTCCAGCCGCCTTGGCTACCATAAAAGATTTGAGATGTTGGGTGATGTAGAGGGTCGGTAGGCCGCACTCTGATAGTAACCGCCTGATTTGATTTTTATCGGCGGGGGTCGCAAAAGAATAGGTTACCGGCTTCATGGGTAAATTCTCCTAACTGCTGGAGCGCGACGCGGTAGCTTCGGCGAACCATCTCCGAGCCATGAAGAATTCCTCCCAAATGAATAAGGCCAAAATCAATACCTTATTACAATTGCCTGATAATCATTAAAAGGCACCCCCTGAGCATAAAAGGAAGGGGTTACCGGGTATGCTTCGGAAAGGGAGTCAATCTAACCTTAGGAGGTGCCTTATGCCATTGTACGCGGGTTCGGATCTTCATGCCAACAACAATCATGCGGAGATCGTTGCCGCGTTGGCGTTCGAACGGATAAGGAAAACGCTACCCTATCGATTTTCCTTGACATGCTATTCCCTTTTTCCTATATTCAACCCATCCCAAAGTGATTTCTTATCAATCAATAATTCAATTCAATCAGTTCCATCAATAATTTATCAATTTTTTTGCCCGGGAAGGGATCCGCAACGGGGTCCTGATGGGCGTCCATGCGAACATGTGTGTCCTGGGCCGCCCCTCCGGCATCCGACAGTTGACCCGCGTTGGGATGAACGTGTTGCTGGCGCGGGATCTCACCGGCGCGATGTACGACCCGCGAGAGGCGCTCTGGGTCAGCCATTGGCGCGGTACCGAACGGGTGGTGGAGCACACGAGCAGTACGGGTGCCCGTCGATCCTGAGTCTGGATCTGACGCGGCCGGCGGAAGGGAGATCCTCATGACCGTGACGGCGGGACAGATGAACGCGGCGGCCGCGAAGGTAGCGGCGGCAGGCAGTCCGGTACGCTGGCAGGTTGTCTTCTGGTTGAGCCTCGGTATGGTGATCGCCTATACCGACCGGGTGAACCTGACCGCGGCGATGAAGCCGATGGCGCAGGTCATGAACCGCGACAGGACGCAGCAGGGAATGGCCTTGTCGGCCTTTTTCTGGACCTACACCATCGGGCAGATCCCGGCCGGGATGCTGGTGGACCGGTACGGCGTGCGCATGCTGTACTTCTTCGGCATCGTCCTCTGGAGCGTCGCCTCGGCATCGACGGTTGTGATGGGCGGGCTGGCCGGTCTGGTCGCCGTGCGGCTGATGGTGGGACTGGGGGAAAGCGTCGTAACCTCGAGCAGCCTGCGCTACATCCGCACCCACTTCGAGGAACAGAGGCGCGGGCTGGCCGTCGGCGTTTACATGACCGGCACGAAGATCGGTCCCGCGATCGGTCTACCCCTGGCCGGGTTTCTGGTCGCGCAGTACGGCTGGCAGACGATGTTCCTGGCGCTGGGGCTGGGGAGCCTGCTCTGGCTCGGCCCCTGGATGGCGTGGGTGAAACGGGATGACGCCGCAGCCCAACCTCTGGCCGCGGGCGAGTCGAGCGCGGGGCAGCGCGTGACCCTCGGCGAGGCCCTCCGCAACCCCGTGATGTGGGGCATCCTCGTCGGTACGTACTGCTACATGTACTTCGTCTACTACTGCATGACCTGGATGCCCCAGTATTTCCAGGAGAAACACGGGATGTCGATCGAGAAGTCGAACTGGTTCGGCGGCGTCTCGTTCGGCGGGATGGCCGCCGTGGCGGCCTTGGCCGGCTGGGCGGCGGACCGCATGATCACCCGGGGCGCAGACCCGATCAAGGTTCGCCGCGGCTTCACCATCGCCGGCTTCGCGATGGCGGCTACCCAGACGCTCAGCGTGTTCACCGATTCGACCTCACTCATGGTGTTCTTCACCGTGGCCTCGCTTTGCGGCCTCGGACTGGCGACGGCGAACTACTGGGCCCTCACCCAAACGCTAATGCCCGGTGCGCTTCCCGTCGCGATCCAGAACACCGCGGCGAATCTGGCCGGCGTCGTGGCTCCCTGGCTAACCGGTTGGATGATCAAGCAGACCGGTTCTTTCGACGCTCCGATCCAGGCCGTGGGGGTCTGGTTGCTGCTCGGCATCGGGGCGTACTCCTTTCTGGTGCGACGGCGTGAAACCCGATAGCGCCGGGTGTACGGGTACCGGGACGCCTGGAACTAGGAAAACCTGAAGGTTGAAATATTATTAAAATCAAATGGTGAATCGGGAGGCGAGAGCTTGCTTTTTCCTCCCTATAAATCAATCTGGTATGAAGTTTGCAAGTTATCCTTATTGAATATGATAGGAAAAATCGATCCCAATGACCTGATCGGTTTCAAAACCGTGCCCTCTTCGATATCTTCCCGGGCGGGGGAAAACTTCGATTTCCGCTCCATCTTGAAAGAAAAACTGGAGGGATCAAGTGCGCTGGAAAGCATGTTCCTCGAGTATTTAAGGCGAGCTATGGAGTTGGTCTTATCCGAAGCTACGCCGGAAGGCGACCTGTTTCTGCCTTCTCCTTTATTCTTAAGATCACTGGTTCAGCCTCTACCCACGAACCCCCAGCCCGTATCCAAAGTGTCAAATAATTTACAGGGAAAACAGGATTTTGACCAGATTGTGGAGGAGGCAGCCCAGCATTACGGGATGGAGCCCTCCCTCGTCAAGGCCGTGATTCAAGCAGAGAGCGCCGGGGACCCCCTGGCCGTATCCCCGGCTGGAGCTCAAGGTCTGATGCAACTCATGCCTGAAACAGCAGCCGAATTGGGAGTGAGGGATTCATTTAATCCGGCTCAAAACATCATGGCTGGAACGCGTTATTTGCGGCAGCTACTGGATCGTTACCAAGGGGATGTAAAGCTGGCCCTGGCTGCGTACAACTGGGGGATGGGAAACCTGGAAAATCAACCGGAGGCTCTGCCAAAAGAGACAAAAAATTTTATCGCCAGCGTTGAAAATTACTACCGCACTTATATGAAATCGTAACCCTTCGTCGCAGATTTTTTGGCCACAGAGTTCACGGAGACCACAGCGCGGCATAGCCGCAACCAAAAGAAATCACCCCCTTCTTTACCCTGTGGAGTAGTTGAATTAACTCCACAGGGCAAGCCCTCCCCCCTTGAGGGGGAGGGAGAGGGTGGGGGGAAAAAATTCTTAACAGAAATTTGAGAATTTCAACGTAAGCAGTACAGAGATCACGGAGTTTTAAAGCCATGATTAAGAAAAAGCAAAGGAAACAGGTTGAGTGACTAACGTGCCTAAAGTGATCCCGCCGCAGGCGGGACTAAAGTTGGAAAAAAAGAAATTCCTATACAATTGAAACTGGGTTAGCTGTGGGCAGCGGGGATTCTTACTTCGACCGAGTGTTCCTGACGGTCGTCAACAAGGGGAATCGCCTGGTCGGGTCGCTCGACGCCATCGACGGTCACGCTCATCTCGCCATTCCCGGCGCGCGTTTGCAGGACGGCGATGTGATAGACTGTCTCCCGATACCGGTAGTGAACCTTGAATGCCTTCCAATCCGCCGGGAGGCATGGGGCAAAACGCAGCTTGTCCACTTCCAGCCTCAGCCCCAGGAGTGATTCCACGATCAGGCGGTACATCCAGCCGGCCGAGGCCGTGTACCACGTCCAGCCGCCGCGGCCGGTGTGCGGGGAAAGCGCATATACGTCGGCTGCGACGACGTACGGTTCTACCTTGTAGGTCGCAATCCCCTCCGGAGACCTGGCATGGTTCAGCGGATTGATCATGGCCAACAGTTCCCACGCGCGGCGGCTGTCGCCCAGGGCAGCGAAGGCCATCGCCGCCCAGATCGCCCCCTGAGTGTACTGGCCGCCATTTTCCCTCACGCCCGGGACGTACCCTTTTATATAGCCGGGGTTCAAAGTCGATTTGTCGAACGGCGGATCCAAAAGTTGGATCAACCCATGGTCCCGGCGAACGAGGCGCTGATCCACCGCTTCCATGGCCATTCGCAAGCGCTCGGCATCGCCCGCCCCGGATAGAACAGACCAGCTTTGCGCAACCGAATCAATCTGGCATTCGGGGTTACTCGCCGAGCCGAGCGGCGAGCCGTCGTCGAAGTAAGCGCGGCGGTACCACTCGCCGTCCCAGCCAAACAGCTCGATACTCCGGCGCACTCGAGCCGCCTCCCTCTGGCAGCGTTCGGCGAAGGATAGGTCACCGCGCGTGCGGGCAACCTCCTTGAACTGCCTGAGCACTTCGTAAAGGAAAAACCCCAGCCAGACGCTTTCGCCTTTGCCGTGTTCCCCCACCTTGTTCATGCCGTCGTTCCAGTCACCAGAGCCGATGAGCGGCAGGCCGTGCTCACCAAGTCTGAGTCCCCTCAGAATGGCTCGCACACAGTGTTCGTATAAACTGGCCGCTTCTTCAGACCGGCCGGGTAGATCGTAATACGAGTCCTCTTCCGTGTCCATCGGGCGGCCTTCGACGAAGTGGATGGGTTCGTCTAACACCCCGGTGTCCCCTGTGCTGAGAACGTAACGGCTCGTCGCCAATGGCAGCCACAGGTAGTCATCTGAACAGCGTGTACGCACGCCCCGGCCCGAGGGGGGATGCCACCAATGCTGAACATCCCCCTCCCGGAACTGACGGGCCGCGCAGCGGAGCAAGTGCTCGCGCACAAGGTGCGGCTCGGCGTGGATGAGCGCCATCACGTCCTGCAACTGGTCGCGGAACCCAAAGGCGCCGCCCGGCTGGTAGGTTGCGCTCCGCGCCCAAAGACGGCACGCCAGAGTCTGGTATAAGAGCCAGCCGTTGGTCAGCAGGTTGAGGGACGGGTCCGGTGTTTCCACCTGCACTGCGCCGAGGGTGTGGTTCCAGTGCTGCCACACCGCTTCGAGCGTGCCACGCGCGGCAGCAGATCCCCGGAAGCGATGGACCAGGTTGCCGGCGTCATCGGCGTCTCGCCCTACGCCGAGCGTGAAGATGAACTCACGCTCTTGTCCGTCGGCCAGCTCGAAGGGAACCTGGATCGCGGCGCAGGGATCCAAAGCGGCCCCCACTTTGACGGAAAGGCGCGACCGAGTCAT
>Ga0187886_1001994_pt1 | contig 17117 bp, 10 predicted proteins | sample June2016WEW_20_1_FD_133001 | JGI IMG/M metagenome (GOLD analysis project Ga0187886, IMG submission 133001) | Peatland microbial communities from SPRUCE experiment site at the Marcell Experimental Forest, Minnesota, USA - June2016WEW_20_150 | ecosystem: Environmental > Terrestrial > Soil >... | reverse complement strand
TTGGGACGAACTCTCCGGAGCGGCGGGCGGCGGCGGAGGCGGAACCAGCTCGGGATAGTTGTGTTCGATGACCATGGCGCCGATCTGTTTTCCCACCAGGGAAGCCGTGGTCTCGTTGATCGTCCGCATGTCCCCCCCGGTTTCGTATTGCTGCCCAAGCGGCGTGAAGTACAGGTAGATGTGGGTCCACTCGTGCGACACGGCTTCCACAATCCAGTTGAGCCACGAGCTTTCCATGATCATAGTGGGGTAGGTGCCCAAGCCCCCCAGCGGAACGACGAGCGCTGAAACATTCAGGTTCTTTTCGACTTCCGATTCCAGTTCGATCTGCTGTTCGAGCGTCAGACCGGGAACCAATTGGATGTTCGCATCCTGGCGGATGACATTGCGCGGGGAGATGACCAGCCCCAATGGAATCTGGCTGTACCGGAACAGGACCGGCGGCAGCGCCTCGCCTCCGATGGAAAATCCCTGGGCGTTCAATTCGGCGGACACTTGGGATTGCAGGATGGATTCCACCAGGCTTTGTTCACCGGCCTGGCGGCGGCGCTTCTGCGCCAGGGTTTCCCGCAGCGAAGTGGATGCCTGCATTGGATTGGAAACCGCCGGGTCGGAAAATATCTTGGCCAGGTTGGATTCGTCGGCGAAGATGCTGTCCAACAGCCGGTCGTAATTCAGCACCGTATCGTGCCGGTCGGCTTCGGAAAGGTAGCGCTCGTCGCCCAGGAGAAATTGCAGCCCTTTAGCCCAGATGGCATCCGCCTCCCAGGAGATGAAATCGAATTCGTAGGGGGCGGTGTACATATGAACTTTGTCGGATGTCGACGGCGGGAGGTAGGAATCCCCCGCCAGCACCAGCAGGAGCGCCAGCAGAGTGGGGAGGACGGAGATCGCATACAGAATTCTGCGCAGAATGGCTTGCAGCATACGCGGGAACTTTCGACGCTACCGGATTCGCCCGGCGGCTACGGCGCTTGAAGGATATTTTGCACCCGGCTGGGCTGGGTGTAATGCACCATTCGATCATGGCGCGAATCGCTCACCCACAGGCCGCCTTGCGGATCGATCGCCAGGCCGGTCGGGGTATTGAGAGAATTCGGGTCGTCTCCGCACGTGCCCCAGACCGAGAGCACCACGCCGCGCTCGTTGAATTCGATGATGCGGCAGCTGCCCGGGTCGGTGATGTAAACGTGATGTACGGAATCCACCGCCAGATACGGTTTGGTGTCCGGCGAAGTTCCAAACCACCCGCTGACGTCGAAGCTCTCCGCGGAGGTGTAGGTTCCGTCGGTGTTGGGGGCGAAGATCTGCACCCGGTGGTTCCAGGTGTCGGCGACGTACACTCGGCCCTGCTCGTCCACCGCCAGGCCGACCGGCTCGTCCAGTTGTCCGTCGCCGGCGCCGGGCGTTCCGAATTGCCCGAGGAGTGCTCCGTCGGTGGATAGAACTACGATGCGTTTGTTCCCCGTGTCGGCTACGAACACGCGGCCCTGCGCATCCACCGCGATGGCGCGCGGACCGTAGAAAGCCAACTCGTCGGTCGTCGTGCCCGGCTTGGCGCCCCACATGGCGATGAAGGCGCCGTCGGAGGAGAATTTCTGGACGCGGTGGTTCCAGGTATCGGCCACGTATACCGAACCGTCCGGGCCGACCGCGACGCCCCACGGCTCGTTGAAGGTTCCACCGGGCGCAGAACTTTGTTGGACGTCGGCGAAGCTGCCCCAGGCCTTGATCAGATTCCCTTGGGCGTCGAAGTGCTCGATGCGGTTGTTCATCGAATCCGCCGCGTATAGGCTGCCGTCGGGCGCCACGGCGACGCCGCGCGGGACATTGAACTGCCCCGGATCGCTTCCGGTTTGCCCGAAGGTCCGGTCGGGGACGATATCGATTCGCGAGAGCTCATACGGATCAGCCCCGGTCGTCACGGCGGATTGCACCTGGGTGGCTCCGCCGAGGTAGTCGAGGATGTCTTTCCGGAAGTAAACATACATTCCTTCCTCGAGCGACCAATTGTCGAGCGTGTATCCGCCGTGCCCCTTCAATTGGGCCCACAAGGTGAAATCCCGGTTGAGCCAGATCTGGAACACCGCCTCCCGCACCTTGGGGTTGGTGATGAACGGCGAGATGTGGCCCCAGGCCAGTTTGAGGTATTCCAGGCCGGACATGGGCGGAGGAGAAGCCTGCTTGTTGGCGGCCGCGTTGCTGAGATATTCGGAATTGATGAAATCCCATTTGAGATTGAAATAATCCTCGTTGTGCCACCACATCCGCACCAGGCGGAAACCCACGTAATCCTGCCCAAGGATCGGGACCACCTTGTCGTTGTTCTGTTCGCCGACCACGACGATCGCCGCGCGGCGAATATCCGCCGTCGGGTTAACGTCGAAGTCGATCTTATTAGGGTAGTGGCGCAGCGACCACCAGAATGGGTAGCGCACGAAGTTATCGTAGGCCACCACCAAGTTGGTGGTGCCGGTGGTGAGGTAGGAGAGCCGTTCGATTTCCTTCAGGGCGATCTTCGGTCCGGTTCCGCCGTGGGCGTAGGCCATATATTCGAAAGGATAATCGTAGTTGATATACGTGGCGGTATAGGCGGTCCGGGCGGTCAGGAGTGCGAGAATCGATAGAACGGCAAGGACGAGACCGCGCAAGCTCCTTGCCGAACGCGAGCATTCCGTTTCCAGAAAATATCCGACGGCCCAGGCGGCGGCCAGGATCATCGGCGCGGAGATCAGCATCGTTTGCTGGGGCATCTTTTCGCCGGCGTAGGAGAAGATCGTCAGATTGAACAGCGCCCAGAAAAGGAACAGGGCGACGGTGGGAACGGGGACTTCCGTTTCGTCGGCCCCGGAGAAAGGCGTGAACGGCCGGCTGGATGCGGAAGCCCAGAGTTTGCGGCGGATGGCGATGACCAGTGCGAGGACCGCGCCGATGGCCGGCAAATATTCGTAGATCGGGATTTGCAGGAAGATGTAGTAGAACCACGGCTGGCCGCCGCGCGCATCCGCGTTCTGTTGAATCCAATAACCGAGGAAACGCACCAGCCCGTCGAACAGCCCGCCCGCGTTGGTGAAGACTGTGGTGTAGAAGAACGCGAAAATTCCGAAGAAGATCAGCGCCAGAAACGGCCACAGTTTGCGGTTCCACCACAGACCGACCAGAACCGCGATCACAACCAGGGGCAGGATGTACGCCAGTGCGACATAGAAATCCTTGGTCCCCAACAAATCGGGGATACCGCTCAATACGGAAAAGTTCATGTCCTGCGGCGCCCGGCTCCCGAACACTTTTCCGAGCGCGTCCATGAGCGCCGCGGCGGTGAGCGGGAGGGTGAGCGTGCCCAGTAGCACCATCAGATCGAAGGAGCGCTCCCGGCGTATGACCCCGCCGAGATCCTGGAACAGCAGGACGACGCCCGTGATTCCCGCCGCCAGGCCGACGGCGCCAACTACCAGCCCGGGGATTAACGTCAGGGAATCCGCGTTCCTCAACATGAAAATTGCTGCGACGAGAAAGACCGCCGCCACCGCCAGGCAGGCCAAAAACCGCAACAGGGTCAGCCGGGCGATGTCTTTGCGGCGACCCAGACGATAAAGGAAATATCCGGCCAGGAAAATCATCTGCCCGCCGGCATAAATATAGCCCGTGGCTTTATCGGTGAAGTGGAGCGCATTCACAACGGTGAATAGAATCAGCATGCCCGTCTCACCGTGCTCGAGGTAACGCAGGATCGCGTAGATCGAAAGCAGCGACCAGACGACGATGAACGCCTCGTTACGCTGATACCTTCCGTAATACAGCATATAGGGTGAGATCAGGAAAAACAGCCCGGCAGCGAGCGCTCCGATCCGGCCGAGATACCGCCGGTAGAGGAAGAGCGCGATACCCACCGTGGCGATGCTGAACAGGGCCGCGGGCAGACGCGCGGTGAAATCGTTATCCCCGAAAGTGACAAAAGAGAGCGCGATCAGGTGCATCTGCAGCGGGCCGTGGGTCATCGGGTCGAAGCGGAATCCCAGCCCTTGGGAGAGGTCATAGGAGGGCACAAAGTGGTTAACCTCGTCGTGGCTGATGCCGCGGTCGCCCAGCCCGTAAAGCCGGGTGAAAACGGCGAGGATTAAAATAACCACGGCGAGAAAATTTTCCAAATTCCAGGGGAAGATCTTAGCCATTTGCAGGTCAAGATTCACCCAGGGCTTTGACGCTGTGTCGGTGGCGACGGTTGGCTGGTCTGTCATGAATTACTCTCCAAAGGAGTGCAAAAAGTGGCGCAATTTCGACCAATTGTATCTCATAACGGATTTCAATCCATCAAGTGTGGGTATTATAGAATCACCTGAGATTACTGAAAAAGTCCGTTTACAGTCGGATAAATCCCAGAATATTAACAACACCTTTAAAAACCGGCTTAAAGGGCCAGTCCCCGTGCTCTTCGGGGCTCGAATTTAGCCGGGCGCAGTTGGAACCACGGAGTCTTAACTCCGGGAAAGTGGGGCGTCACGCCAGTTCCTGAAAACAATTCAATTTCATTGAGCTAAGAAAAATGCGGGTGGAGATTTCCATCCGCATTTTTTTATTGATTTTCTGATGGCGAAAAATCTTCGCCGGGAGTTACCCGTTCTTCTTCTGGAACTCCTTCATGAAGCCGGCCAGCGCTTCGACGGCCGACATCGGCTGCGCATTATATAGCGACGCCCTCAGGCCGCCCACCGATCGGTGGCCTTTCAACTCGAGCAAACCTTCTGCGGTTGCTTCCTTTGCGAATTTTTTCTCCAGATCCTCGTTGGGCAGACGGAAGGTGAGGTTCATCCGCGAACGGGCGGCCGTCTCCGCGTGGCCCTTGAAGAAACTGCCGCTTCCGTCGATGACCCCGTAGATCACGGCGGACTTGGCCTTATTGCGCCGTTCGATCTCCGGCAGCCCGCCGATGTCCAGCAACCACTTCGCGACCAAACCGACTATGTAGATGGCGAAGCAGGGCGGGGTGTTGTAGAGCGATTTGTTTTCCGCCATCACTTTGTAATCCAGGATCGAGACGAGGTCGGCCGGTACGCGCGCGAGCAGATCCTCGCGCAGGATCACGACGGCCACACCCGCCGGGCCGATGTTCTTCTGCGCGCCGGCGTAGATCAGGCCGTATTTGGAAATGTCGAGCGGGCGGCTGACGAAATCCGATGACGAATCGCACACCAGCGGAACGCCCGCCGGCGGAACGGGTTCGGTCGGCCATTCCACGCCCTGGATGGTTTCATTCGATGTGAAGTATAGGTAGGCCGCCTTCGGATCCAGCCTTAATTCGTTTTGGGCGGGGATGCGGTTGAAATTGGTCGCCTCGGTCGTCGCCGCGAGATTGACCGGGCCGCTCTTTTTCGCTTCCTTGATCGCCGCTTTCGACCAGTTGCCCGTCAGAACGGCGTCGACAGCCGCCCCGGGTGCGCGCAGGTTCATCGGGATCATGCCGAACTGCAGGTTGGCGCCGCCCTGCAGGAAGAGCACTTTGTAATTGGTCGGAATGGCATACAGGCTGCGCAGATCGGCTTCGGCCCGGGTGATGATGTCTTCGAACTGCGCGGACCGGTGGCTCATCTCCAGGACCGACATGCCGCTCCCGGCGTAGTTGAGCAATTCTTCCCGCGCCTTTTCCAGCACGGGTTGAGGCAGCACGGCGGGCCCGGCTGCAAAGTTGCACACGCGCCCCGCCTTCTGATCGGTGTAAAAGGTCATGTCACTCTCTCCTTTCGCTTTGTCGTCCGGCACAGGGTAGATAGAAAAAAAGAGACTCCTCCGCCCGAAGGGACGAGAGGAGTCTCTCGTGGTGCCACCCTACTTGGGAGACCTCCCGGGATGCCGGTAATCCGCCGGTCGGCCTCGCTCTTTGGGGCGCGTCTGCGCGCCCTCTGCTTGGATAACGGTCGCAGTTCCGGCCCAGACTACTTCAAATGAAGCGGGTTGGCCTGGACGACTCGGAGGCGCTCTGCGGTCCCGCGGTTGGATCGGACTCTCACCAGGGGATGGCCCCTGTCCGATTCTCTGGGCCCCGTTCGGGCCCGCATGTTCCTCGTCGATGTCTTTGTATATGAGATTGTGATATTTATAACATAGTGCCTCTGAGGTGTCAAGACGATCCGGAACGATTGCTGTTTGAAAATGATCATCCGCTGAATCCCTATGCCTTGGGCTCTTCCTCTATTGACGGGAAGAAACGTAAATATCCGCTTCGATCATCTGCTTCAAGTCGGCGGAATAGTAATGATGGATGAAGTATAGGGTTTTGCCGTCACCCGTCAGGGTCGGTTCCCCGGCGAAGGAGCTGATGATTTCCTGGCACGCTCCCCAGGTGCCGTCGGCTTGGCGCAGACAGCGAAACGTAGCCGGTCCCGGTTTGCCCTTGCGGCTGGAGGAGTCAAACCAAAGTTCCTGTCCGTCGAGGCCGATGAACGGCCGGTTTTCATCTGCGGCGGAGTTCACTTGCGGCCCGAGGTTCTCCGCCACGCCCCAGCCGTCCGGCGTAGAATGCGCGACCCACAGGTCGAATCCTCCCAGGCCGCTCGGCCGCTTGGATGCGAAGTAGATATCCCGGTAGCCGGTTGTGATATGCATCTCGCCGTCGACGTTCTGATTCATCCATTGGCCCGCGCCGGTCCAGTTGCCCCATGCGCCCTCTTTGAGCGTGGGGTAATACCATTGGATGGTTTTAACGTTTCCCGCGCGCACGGAACAGAAATACATCCGGTCCCCGATCATCATTTCGCATCCGTCCAACGCCGTCTGGCCGGGATTCTCCAGCGGCACTCGTTCCGGCTCGGACCACCCGCCCGCGGAGCGCCGGCTCATCCAGATCCCGGTCACTCCGTCGAGGATGCTTTTTTCGGCGGGGATGTTCACGTCCGGCGTGAAGAAAAAATACAGCGTGTCCCCGTCGGGCGTGATGAACGGGCTGTCCTCTCCCCCGGCGGTGTTCACGGGTGCGCCGAGCGGAATTGGCGTGCTCCATTCGGCGGCGATCGCCGGCGGCCATGAATCATTTTCCGGCGAACCTTTAACCGCACCGGGCCGTATGGATTCGCCGCGGTTTTTCGTCGCCGTCGGGGAAGCCGCATGGTATTGAATGGCGTTCGGTGTTGCGGATTGGCAAGCCAGAATAAGAATCGCGGGGAGAAAAAGGAGCGACAAACGCCGGATATCGAACCAGCGACGCCGCAAACCTGGTGGCGGTTTTTCTTCCATCGCTTTCGACTCGGGGGGAGGAAAAGGAGACCGTTTGGACGTGTCTTATTTCCAAAAGGGGCGTGCGTTAGCCGGCCCCGTCGCCGGTGGAAGAAATTTCCATCAATTCGCCCGTGGCGGTGAACAGCGTGCGCTCGCAGATGTTGGTCACCCGGTCGGCGAAGCGTTCCAGGTTGTGCGCCACCCACAACAGGTGGGTGGCGTGATCAATCGAGTCCGGGTTGGCGATCATCTGATTCACCAGCTCACGGTAGATCAGGTTGTAAAGCTTGTCCACCTCGTCGTCTTCGCGCGGGATGGCTTTGGCGGCCACAGCATCGCCCGCCAGAAACGCTTGGAGCGAACGGAGCAACATCCGCGTGGCTTGGCTTGCCATGGTGTCAAAATGATCCAGGAGGTCCGGCGGCAGCGGTTCCGGGCCGAGCAGGGTGATGATATGGGCGATGCCTTTAACGTAATCGCCCATCCGTTCCAGCTCGGTGATCACTTCGAGGATCGCGGCGAGGATTCGCAGATCGCGCGCCATCGGCTGCTGGGTGGCGATCAACGTCAGGCAGGCTTCCTCGATCGCAAACCGTTTTTTGTTGATAACCGCGTCGTGGGCTTCGATCTTGCGGGCCGCGGCGAGATCCCTCCGGCGCAGCGCGGCGACGACCTCCAGGAGCGATTGTTCGACCGAGCTCCCGAGTTCCAGGATGTCGTCCTGCAGGTGGTGCAATTGCTGTTCGAAAAGGTTGCGAGTCATGATGGTTCTCCTTCCCGCGCGAACCCCCCGGATCGGATTCCTGGCGGTTTCCCGCCCCGTCCGGAGCACGCACGATCTTGGCGAAAGGATGTTCCATCCATCCCAGCGGTACCATCCATCCGTTGAGGAAGTATAATGAGGGTATGACAAAGGCACAAGGTTGGGTTTTAATCCTCGGCATTCTCCTGATTGTGGGCATCGGCGCGGCGGTGATTGTTTCCGCGATCCGTGCTCCGGCCGATACCCTCTCCAATCTGCCCAGGCAGGTTTCCACCAAGATCGGTCAAATCCTGCACCCCACGCCCACCATTTATCCGGACCCTGTCACCGTGGTCAATGAAATCCGCACGCTGGCCCGGCTGGAAACGGTGCAATATACGGTTGAGAAGGTCATCACCGCCGAGAGCGGGCAAGGTCCGTTGGGCTTTCTGTTTGGAGATAAACTGCTGCTGGTTGCGCACGGGATGGTGATCGCCGGGATCGATCTGGAAAAGCTCCAAGCAAGCGATGTGCGTATCGACGCGCAGGGATCGATTTTCATCGTTATTCCCGCCGCTGAGGTTTTCACGGCCACGTTGGACAACAACAAAACATACGTCTATCACCGTGAGACTGGGCTGCTGGCGCCGAAAAAGGATTTAGAGACGACGGCGCGCCAGGCCGCGGAGCAACAGATTCTCCAAGCCGCACTGGAGGATGGCATCCTGCAGACCGCGACCACCAATGGCAAAGCCTATCTGCAGCGGTTCCTGCTTGCAATCGGCCTCAAGCAGGTGACGTTCATCGACGCCACGCCGGTGCCGGCCGGATCGACCGTCATTCCCCAGCCGACCGTGACCGCCACCCCGTAGTGCTCGGCGGTTTTTTCCCTTTCATCCCATGAAACGACTCCGATTCAGCGCAGTATTCCTGTGTATCTTGAGCGCCATACTGGCGTGCAATTTCCCCGGAGGGGGCGGCAGCCCGACGGAAGCGATTCCTCCGCCGCAGCTCACCCAAACCGCCGCCGCCCTCATACCGTCCTCCACTTCGCCCCCCGCCACCATCATGATTCCCGCCGTCCCGCTCCTGACGGCCGATATGCTCCGGAACGGCACGTACAAGCTTCCGCAGCTGGGGGAAACGGTGACGCTCACCGACGGCAAGTTCGACCGGGCGACTTCGAACGAGAACCTTCTGCACGTGGCGCTGCTGGATCCGATCGCGTTCGGAGACCTGAACGGCGACGGTGCCGTGGACGCGGCCGTTATCCTGTCCGAAAACGAAGGCGGCCCCGGATTCCTGATTTCGGTGGTGGCGATGCTCGACGTGGGCGGCGCACCGGTGCAGTCGGCCGACCGTTTTATCGAAGACCGGGCGCAGATCAACGCGATGACGGTTCAGAACGGCCGGATTGTTTTTGACGCGATCCTCCACGGCGTCGGCGACTCGATGTGTTGTCCGAATTTTCCGGTAAAGGAAACCCTTCAACTCCGCAACAACAAACTGATCCTTACCCATTTCACGTCCACCCCCTCCGGCGGATCGTTGCGGGAGATCCTCCTCACCGCGCCCGCGCAGGGCGCCGCCGTTTCGGGCTCGATCCAAGTTGTCGGCAGCGTGACCGTCTCGCCGTTCGAAAACACCCTCGGGTATTCGATCTTCGGCATGGGGGGAAACCTGCTGGGAAGCGGACCGATTATGGTGGCTTCCGGCGAGATGGGAACGCCCGGCACGTTTAATTCCCCCATCGATGTATCGGCCGTTCCGGCGGGCGCGGTCATCCGCCTGGAAGTATCCGACCTCAGCCCCGCCGACGGCTCGATCCTGGCGATGGATTCGGTGGAGTGCAGGGTGCAATGAGGAAAAACCCCGTTAGACTTTTCTAGTCCACTCGTCGTTTCCGAATTTTTCGCGCGTCAATCCGACGGCGCGCGTTTTTTCTTCTTCGCTGAGCGCCTCGCGCCGGAAGGAAATCCCAAACGTCTCGGCGAATCCGCGGCACACCGCGTCGGCGGTTTCCTGCCAGGCAACTTCGCGTCCGAGCAGATCGCCGAGCGTCGCAGCCCGGCGCCGGATGCGCTCCGGAGTCGAATCCGGATGCGCCAGTACCAGTAAAATGCGCGCCAAGTCCCCGCGGAGCGGAAGCGCGCCGTGCTGCAGCACGCAACCCAGCCGCCGGGCCTGTGCGCTTCCCACCAGTTTCTTCCCGCCGCAGGAAATTTCATAATGCGAGGGCACTTCGAAGCATACCGGATTGCCCGCGGTGCGCCCGGCGTGCCCCGCATCGGCCGCCGCGTCCACGCCGAGGTGCCGCAAGCCCGCCAGCAGCCCGAGGCTGATCCGGCGGTAGCTTTCCAGTACACCACCCTGCATCAGCGGGTGGCTCTCCGCCGCGACGAGGCTGTAGGTGAGTTCGTCGGTGTGCAAAATCGCGCGCCCGCCCGTCGGACGACGAACCAAACCCCACCCCAGACGGTTTAGCGCATCGAAATCGCAATCCGCGGCGGGTTGAGCGTAGCCAAGCGAAAGCGTCGGCGGCTCCCAGGCATACAGGCGCAGGGTCGGCGCGAGCCCGCCCGCGGCCGTCGCTTCGAGGATGGCTTCGTCGATCGCCATGTTGAAGGCCCCATCGCGGGGAGCATCGAAAATCGCGCGCCAAGTTTCGCGTTCCATCGGGGCGATTATAACTTCGGATCGACGACCTATCCTCCCACCCCGCTTTGATATTAGGTTCAGGAAAACTGAGGTTGCCCCTCCTTCCTTCCCTTAAGGGAAGGAGGGAGGGGTTTGGCGTGGGTAGTTAGGTCGCCGCCTCGGTTATAATCCCCGGGCCGATCCTTCCGGCATCCGTCGATGACTCTCCGCCTGGCGTTATGTTTCCTCTTCCACCAAAACCTGGGCGAACACGCCCAGCGCGCAAGCCGCATCTGCTATCGCCGCGTGGTCGACGTGCTCCACAACCACCCCCGCATGAAATTCAATTTGATGTTCTCCGGCACGCTGCTTGATGCGCTGTGCTGGTTCGATCCGCGGCTCTTGGCTTCGGTCCGCTCCGGATTGGACGACGGCATCTTCCGCCTGGCGGGGAGCACTTACGCGCAAAGCCTGCTGCGGGCCGGCGAGGATTGGGACAACGCGCATCAGATCGCTTTGCACCGGCAAACGCTGAAGAAATATTTTTCCGCGGAACCGGCCGCCTTCTGGAGCCCGCAGCGGACTTGGTCCCCGCGCCTCTCGCCGCTCCTGGTCTGTTCCGGATACCGTTTTCTTCCGCTCGAGGCGCGCACGCTGCGGGAGGCCGGCGCGGAATCCCCCTGCGCCTTTCAAATTCCATCCGGCGAAGATGCACTGACGGTTCTATGGGACGACCCGCGTTTGCGCAACCGATTGACGTTCGCCGCGTGGTTTCACCGCCCCGACGTGATGGGCGAAACGTTGGATGCGTGGAAATCGCGGCCGGACTGCGACCGGCTCTTTCCGGTCTGCGCGGAAAACGCCGACGCATTCGGCTTGAGCGCCTACGAAGGCGGATTGGATCCGCGCGCCGATGCGGACGGGCTGGACCAAGCGCTGGATTGGATCGAAAACTCCGGAGCGGCCGAATGCGCTTTTTTAGACGAGGCGCCGCAGCCGGCCGGGGAGCTTGCTTCCGATCCGGCGGGGTGGGGTGAAAGCTTGGATCGGACGCTCTTGAATCCCGATGCGCCGGCGCATGAGGAAGGCTATCGCGATTGGCAGGATTTCCTCGACCGGGCGCCGCGCCTCCGCCACTTCCGGAAGATTCACGGCGCCGCGCGCCTGAAGATGGTCGCGGCGCAGCGGGCGATGGACAGCGCGGCGGAAGCCGCCCTCTCGAAATCCCCGCCCGAGGCCGGAAGCGAATTGTTCGCGCTCTCCGAGCGCGTGTTCTGCGCCCACCAGAGCGGGTTCGGCGACGTGGGGGTGGGCGGGCGCGGCGATCCGTCGTGGGAGGGGATCGCCGCCGCAATTGCGGTCGCCAAATCCGCCGAGCTTGCCTGCGGGCGGGATTCCTCCGGCGGGAAGGGAATCATCGACGATCTCACCGGCGACGGCGAGGATGAAATCCTGCTGCGAACCGCGGATCGGATGGCGATCCTTTCGCCCTGCGGCGGCCGGCTGCTGTATTGGATCGATCTGCGGCGCGGGATGCTGCACGTGGGTAACCCGCTCGCCGTTCCGGTTGGGTCGCTCCTGATCGAGGCGCGCTCGCCGGAATTTGCCATGCTGCCCGACGATTGGCTTCCGGCGGAGAATGATCCTCCGTCGGAGAGAAAGCCGGAGGGAGGCCGGCGACGGCTGGCCGGGCTAGAGGGGTCGTACCTTCCGGAGGAAGACGAGCCGCTTCCAACCTGGCCGCGGCCCCGTTCCGCCGCGTTGAAACCCTCGCTGCCGGTCCGGCGCCGGGCGCTAAACGATTTCATCTCGCTCGACGACGGGCCGGAGGAGCCGCCGGAACCGCGCCTCGATTTCCGCCTTTCCGACGGGGCCGTCACCTTCCTACGATTCTTCGGGTACCGGCTGAGGATGGCCAAGCGGGTGAGTCTGACTGCGCGCGGCGTGCGGGCGATGTACCGCTTCCGGAACGTGCACACACGCCCCGTGAAAGTACGGCTGCGGCTGGTCTCGGAAGTCTGTCCGGATTATTCAACCCTGCTCTCTTCCGCCGGTCCGGCGCTTGAGCCGGCGCGATTCGGCCGCCGGGCTTCGCCGGGCATCCGCAATTTGCGGACGGGGCACGTGCTGGTGAGCCACGCTTCGCGCGCGGCGACCGTTCCCGCCGCTTTCCAACCCGGCGTGCTGGCCTGGGAATTGACCCAGACGTTCTCCTTTTTGATCGAACCCGGCCGGACGGAGATGATTATTATCCGATTGAGTTTGTATCCCGGTCCTCAGCCGGAAGCCGGATTGCTATCCGCGGAAGATTACCGGTATTTATAGAAGATGTAAAAAAAGGCCGCGGAATATTTTTTCAGAGATAAACAGCCTGATCAATTATGGACCGTTTCGGATCCTGGGTTGATCCCCCGCAGCGCACATGGCCGGGGATCCGGAGGAGTCCTGGTTTTTTTTAATATAAAGACCCGAAAGGCCTGGAAGCCTTTTCGGGTCTTTGTCGCAGATCCATTCTAAAAAACGCGGAGCCCGAAGAGCTCCGCGTTTTGGAGCACCGGAACGGATGGAGCTAAGGTAACGTCCAACAGATCGCGTAAATATTCATCAATTGACTGGAGCCGGATGTATTTGTTGCCGCGGCATTCCACTTAGTGCGATCGAGACTCATGGTGGAGTTATATACCACCAGTCCGTTCCCGAGTGCATAGCCGCCTCCTGTTACCAAGGTTCCCGCCGGACATAGCGCTTCGCCGCTCCCGATACCCCCACCGGAGACTGTCACCTGTTTCGCCGCGGAGGACGTGCTGCCCCCCGCGCCGGATAGACAAATCCCATAGATGTTAAACAATTGGCTCGAACCGGAAGTGTTTCTGGCATAGGCTGACCAGCCGTTTCCATTCATGCTGGTGTTATAGACCCAGAGGGAATCCGCGCTGGAAGCGAAACCCCCGCCGGTGACTACGCTGCCGCCTGGGCAGGCAGCCGTATCATAGCCGACACCTCCCGCAGCGACGGTTATTTGTTTAAGGATTTGCTGGGTCGTGCCGGAGGCGCCGGACAGGCAAATCGCGTAGGCGTTCAACAGCTGAGCCGACCCGGAATAGTTTTTAGCGTACGCACCCCATCCGTTTCCCTCCATGGAGTGGGTATAGACGACCATACTATTCCCGGCGGCAAATCCCCCGCCGACGACCACGCTTCCTGCGGGGCAGGCGACAGTGGCATGGCCGACATTTCCGGCCGTGATGCTCACCTGGGAGAACACCTGGTTTGTCGTCGGCGCAATGGCGGGCGGCGGCAGGATCGCGTTCACTTTGATCTTCACCCAAAAGGCCGTGTTCGCATCGTTCCCGATCCCGAAGATCGAATTATCGGAGGCGCGCAACTTGAAGTAGCCCTGGTATGTGCCGGCGACGTTGGGGGAAACCAAATTCACGGATACGTCGACCGTTCCGCCCGGCGCAACCGTCCCCGGGGTGAGTTGCTGTGCGGCCGGTGCGCCCATCTGATCGCCGTGATCGAACACCAGAGAATAGCCCGAGGTCCAGGTGCAGGAACCGGCGTTCTGGAGGCGCCAGGTTTTAGTAAAGTGGTCGCTGGGGGTTGTCTCCCAATTATCCGGGATGGTGACATCGGAAATGAATCTCGCCCAGTTGCAGGGGACGGGCGTGGAACTTGCGGTGGGTGTGTAAGTCAGACTGGGTACAAACACCGTCGGCGTGACCGAGGGCATCAGCGTGTTCGTCGCCGTGTCGTTCGGACCGGCCGAGGCAACTTGAGTCGTCCCGCCTTGCGAAGGAACGGTCCCCTGCGCCATCAGGGTCTGCCATTGGATGGCGACGATGGTCTGGGCGGACAGCGTCTCGATATCCGACGGACTGAGTGTGGCACTCGTCGCCGGGGACAGGTTGCACGCCAGAACTGCGGCCAGCAAGCCTGCGATGGGAAGAAGGTAAAGCCTGATTTTCATGATGTTGCCTCCTGAATAAAAAAGAGTATTACCGTTCGATACATTCTATTGTAGCGGAAAAGCGGTTCCACGGTTGTGGAAAACAAACCGGATGGAGGTTTTTTGGAGGTTTTCTGTTGATCCTGGCCCGTGAAGGTCGGAATTCTAAATACCGCTTCCCACTTTCCGCCGATTGAAGACGGGAATTGTACACGGAAAATACCGAAAGAACCCACGGAAGACACCGAAGATAACCTTCGGGATTTTGACCGGGAAATATTTGGGTTTTTCTTCGGTGCTTTCCGGTCTCCCCGGTGAAATCCGTGTTCGTTTTTTCCGACGCGGGGAATTTGCCAATCCCTCCAAGCGGTCTTTCCGATGGCGACTATAATACGTAAGATAGTTCTTCCCGGAGAAGATCCTTGACCAACGGAACGGAGAAACCCTTGCGAATCTTATTCCTCTCCGCCGAGGCGGCGCCGCTGATCAAGGTCGGCGGGCTGGCGGACTTCGCCGGATCGCTGCCGGCGCGGTTGCGCCGGATGGGGCACGACGTGCGCCTCGTCCTGCCGTTGCACCCCTCGCTGCGTCCGCTTGTCGCCGACGCAAAACCCGTCGCCCGCCCCGCGGTTTCCGCGCGCGGTTCGTCGATGCAGGCGGAAGTCTACCTGATCGAGGAGAACGGCGCGCCGGTTTATCTCGTCGACGGCCCGCCCTTGCGCGCCTCCGACGCAATCTACCACGCTGATGCAGGACGCGACGCCCCCAAATATGTTTTTTTCTCGCTGGCCGCGCTCGAACTGGCCCGCAGCCAGGGATGGAAGCCGGACCTGGTGCACACCAACGATTGGCACACCGCCGCGGCCAACCTCTGGCTCGCCGGACACGGACGGCAGGACCGGTTCTTCCGAGGCGTGCGCTCGATCCTGTCTGTTCATAATCTGCCCTATTTCGGACAGAACGCCGGATGGGCGCTGGCCCAGTTCGGGTTGGGCGTGCCGGAGCATATTCCCGCCGCTCGCCCCGCTTCCGACGCCGCGGAGTACGACCGGTTTGCCGCGCTTCCCTATTGGGCTTATTCCACGCTGCTGCCGCTCGGGATCGCCGCGGCGGACCGGATCATCACTGTCAGCCCCTCCTACGCGAAGGAAATTCTCACGCCGGAGTTCGGCGCTGGGTTAGAGGAATACCTGCTTACCCAACAAGACCGGATCGAGGGAATCCTCAACGGTCTGGATCAGGTAGTATGGGATCCGGCGACGGATGCGCATCTGGATTCGAATTTCGACCCCGCCACGATCGACCGGCGCGCGGACAATAAGCTTTCCCTGCAAAAGGCTTTGAGCTTGGATCCGGATCCTTGTACGCCGCTGATTGGCATGGTCACCCGGCTGGACGAACAAAAAGGAATCGACCTCGCCCTGCCGGCGTTGGAATGCTGGTGCGGGGGCGGGAACCAGGCGGCGATCCTCGGGGCGGGCGATCCGTACCTCGAGCAGCAATGCCGCGCCTTCGCCGCGCGCCATCCGGGAAAGGCGGCGGTGGAAATCGGATATCACGACCGCTTGGCTTCCCTGATCTATGGAGGATCGGACGGATTTTTTATCCCGTCCCGGTACGAGCCCTGCGGAACCAGCCAGATGATCGCGATGCGCTACGGCAGCCTGCCGATCGTGCGCGCCGTGGGAGGATTGAAAGACACCGTTCGCGACGCCTCGCAAGAGGATGGAACCGGGCTGACATTTGGCGATGCCTCGCCGACGGCGGCGGCGATGGCGCTGGGCCGGGCCGAAGAGATTTTTCGCGAACCTCAGCGGCGGGATACACTGCAACTCCGCTGTATGGACCAGGATTTCGATTGGGCGCGCTCGGCGGAAGCATATCTCGCCGTCTATCGCCGCGTGATCGCCGGGTGAACCGTGCCCAAGATCCCGCCGCTTCCCGTGCGATTGCCATGAATGCCGCGCGCAGGGCGGGCATCCTCCTTCACCCGACTTCGCTCCCCGGGCCGTTCGGCATCGGTGATCTCGGCCCGCAGGCTTACCGGTGGGTGGATTTCCTCGTGGAAGCGGGCGCGACGGTCTGGCAGGTTCTGCCGCTCGGGCCGACCGGGTACGGCGATTCCCCTTATCAATCCTATTCCGCGTTCGCCGGAAACGTGTCTTTAATCAGCCCCGAACAATTACTATCGGAAGGATTAATCCCCGATGGCGATTTGCAAAACCACCCGGACTTTCCTGACGGAACGGCTTCTTTCGCCGGAGCTCCGGAATTCAAGGCGCGGTTGATCGGAACGGCGCACCGCCGGCTGGCCTCCGGAGAAAACCCCGCACTGCAAATGGAATTCGCACAGTTCCGCGCCCGAGAGGAACACTGGCTGGAGGACTACGCGCTGTTCATCGCCCTAAAGCGGGCGCATGGGGAGCGCCCGTGGCGGGAATGGGAGCGCGACCTCCGGTTGTTCCGACCGGACGCGGTGAAAAAAGCACGCGCCGACCTCTCCGGGACGATCGACGAAACCGCGTTCGGACAGTTTCTGTTCCAACGGCAGTGGGGGGCGCTGAGGCGGTATGCGCGCGA
>Ga0187886_1001993_pt1 | contig 17130 bp, 17 predicted proteins | sample June2016WEW_20_1_FD_133001 | JGI IMG/M metagenome (GOLD analysis project Ga0187886, IMG submission 133001) | Peatland microbial communities from SPRUCE experiment site at the Marcell Experimental Forest, Minnesota, USA - June2016WEW_20_150 | ecosystem: Environmental > Terrestrial > Soil >... | reverse complement strand
GCTGCAACGTGCTTCCTAAATGCCACAGCATAACGGCAGCATTGCCATATATCACCACCGCCGCGCGACAGCAGCGCAGCACCGAAGCACGTTTTTAATGGTTACGGCAGCACCGCACCACGGCAACACTGCAGCACTATAAAAAGGTTCCTAATGGGAAATATCCTGAATAACGCTATTCCGCTTAAAAACGGGATTTTATCAAAGGCCGGATTCCTTGCTTGTCTGCAAATGGAGAAGAGAAGGGTAAACCGTTCCAAAGAGCCCTTGTCTATCGCGCTCTTTTTTCTGGACTCAAATAATTCAGGAGGGAATTATAGGGGGCAAAGGGAGGTGTTGGATTTCTTAAAGTACTTAAATAAAAAGACACGGGAGACGGATATTAAGGGATGGCTCGATGAAAATGTAATTGGGGTACTCCTTCCAGATACCAGTAGCGCAGGGGTAAACTTGTACGTTGAAAAGATTCTTCGAGGAAATGGTCACTACCATTGTTCAGTAACCACCGGCACCTACCCGGATCATATCTTTCAGAAACTATTAAGCGAAGAAGAAGGTGGACCGGACTTTTTTCCTGTTGACTTGGATGAGAACTTTGAGTTGGTTCAGTTTCAGCGATTCTTAAAGAAAGGAATCGATGTAATGGGATCTTTATGTGGACTCATTCTCCTGTCTCCGTTGATATTTATCATTGCTCTTGCTGTGAAGGTCAGCTCTCCTGGGCCGGTAATTTTCAAACAAATTCGGTTGGGCATGAAGGGAGTTCGGTTTCCATTCTACAAGTTCCGCTCTATGTATTGGAATGTGGATGATCAAATTCACCGTGAGTATGTAGCAAAATTAATTGCCGGCCAGCTGGGAGAAATTAATCAAGGAGATGGGGAGGGAACCTTTTTCAAGATGAAATCTGACTCCCGGGTGACTGGGGTGGGTAAGATCCTCCGGAAACTGAGTCTGGATGAGCTCCTCCAACTCTTCAATGTATTGAAGGGAGAAATGAGTTTGGTCGGCCCCCGGCCGCCTATCCCCTATGAGGTCGAAAAATATGAACCTTGGCACCTGCGGAGGATTTTGGACATGAAACCGGGTATCACGGGGCTCTGGCAGGTGAGTGGAAGAAGTACCACGACTTTTAATGAGATGGTTCGCCTTGACTTGAGATATGTGAGAAATTGGTCTCTCTGGTTGGATCTGAAGATACTGATGAAGACGGTGCGAGAAGTCCTTTTCCCTCGTGGCGCAGCCTGATTTGCGCAAAGCGCCAAAAGGGTTTGAGGTTAGAGGTTGAAGGTTTGAGGCAGAAGATAACTGTTAGAGGCGAAACGTCGGAGGTTTGACGCAAAAACATGGACAAATACTTATTTCCATTTGAAAAGCTTGATGTATGGAATATGGCAGTGGATTTGGCTGAAACTGTTCTCAGTTTGCTTGAGGAATTACCCCCAAATAAGCATATGCGATTATTTGGCCAGATGGAATCTGCAGTAGTATCTGTCTCACAAAACATCGCCGAAGGGGAAGGTCGGCAATACAAAAAGGAATTTATCCAATTTCTCCATATTGGAAAGGGATCTGTTTTCGAAGTCGTAACCTTGAATGAGATATTTCGAAGAAAAAAGATGTTTTCAGATGATGAAGCTAAAGAAATAAGAAGTCGCTGTGAACAAATAGATCGAAAACTAAATGGCCTTATAAATTCTCTGCATGGGAAGAGAACTAATGTACGGATTTGAGGATCTTCAATCTTGTTTTTGTGCCTAAGACCTGAAACCTGAAACCTTAAACTATTCAAAGGAGAATGTCATGAAAATCGCTGTTATCGGCTGTGGTTATTGGGGTCCTAATTTAGTTAGGAATTATGTTCAATCAAATAAGGTCCAGGAATTATTCTGTTGCGACCTGGACTCCAAAAGACTGGCGCGGATGAAAAACCTCTATCCATCGGTCACGATCCTCACGGACTACCGGGAACTCTTTGATATTCCGGATCTGGATGGCGTGGCCATTGCCACGCCTGTTGCAAGCCATCATCCCATTGCCAGGGATTTTCTCTCTCGGGATAAGCACGTCTATATCGAAAAGCCTGTCACTCACTCTTATGAGACGGCTTTGGAATTGGTCAATCTGGCAGAGGAAAGAAGGCGGGTCTTGATGGTAGGGCACACCTTTGAGTACACGGCGGCGGTGAATAAAATCAAGGAGATCGTGGAAAGCGGTGAGCTGGGAAAGATTCTTTACATCAGCTGTACCCGAGTCAACCTGGGACTCTTCCAATCGGATATCAATGTCGTATGGGACCTGGCGCCCCATGATATTTCCATCATCCTTTACATAATGGGCGAAACACCTGTATCGGTGAACAGCCAGGGGAAGGCGCACTTTAAGCCTGGCATAGAAGATGTCGCTACCACCACTCTGAATTATAGGAACGGGATAATTGCCTTTATTCATAATAGCTGGCTCGATCCAAACAAGATCCGGAGAACAACCATTGTGGGATCGAGGAAAATGCTAGTGTATGATGACATTGAAAATCAGGAGAAGATTAAGATCTACGACAAAGGAGTCGAAGTCCCACCCTATTATGACACCTTCGCAGATTTTCAATTTTCGTACCGCTATGGGGATATCTACAGTCCGAGGATCGATGATTATGAACCCCTGCGAAAGGTATGCGATCATTTCCTCGATTGCGTCAGGGAAGGAAAGATCCCCCATACTGACGGTTATAATGGCCTGCGGGTTGTATCAATTCTGGAAGCCGCCAGCAAATCCTTGAAGCAGTCTGGCAAAGCAATTTCTATACAAACTCCCAAGAATGGACTCAGGAAATTGCGCAGTCATGGTAATGGCTTGGCTATGGCCGGCAGTTGGAGATAAAAAGGTTGGAGGTTAGAGGTTGAAGGTTTGAGGCAGAAAGCAACTGTCAGAGGGGAAAGGTCGGAGGTTTGAGGCAAAAACATGGACAAATACTTATTTCCGTTTGAGAAACTTGATGTCTGGAATATGGCAGTAAACTTAGCCGAATATGTACTCGAACTACTTGAGAAATTACCCCAAAATAAACATATTCGATTGATCAGCCAATCGGAGTCTGCAGCTGTTTCTGTCTCACAGAACATAGCTGAAGGGAAAGGCCGGCAGTACAAGAAAGAGTTTATTCAATTCCTCCACATTTCTCAGGGGTCGATTTATGAGGTTGTTACCTTGAACGAAATATTTCGTAGGGGCAAGCTATTCAGCGATACGGAGGCAGATGAAGTCAGAGCTCGCTGCGTAGCAATTGACCGGAAACTTAACGGCCTCATAAATTCTCTAAAAGGTAAAAAAATTAGTAAGGCTTTCGATGCCTCAAACCTGAAGTGAAACGATCCTCCAACCTTTAGCGTGTTTTTATGTGTGCCTCAAACCTCAAGTGAAGCGATCCTCTAACCTTCAATTGTGTTTTATTTGCCTCCAACCTCAAGCGGAGCGATCCTTAAACCTTTAAATGTGTTTTTATGTGTGCCTCAAACATCTAACCTACAACCTCTAACTTCCCGAAGGGAAAATCCCATGAATTTCCAGTCCATTGCTCCAGATGTGAAACTAGGTAAAAATGTGAAATTATCTAAGTTTATCAACCTCTACGGGTGTTGCATCGGGGACAATACCAAACTTGGGGCGTTCGTAGAAGTTCAAAAGAACGCAAGCGTGGGGAAGAATTGTAAGATTTCCAGCCACACCTTCATTTGCGAGGGAGTAACCATTGAGGACAATGTTTTTATCGGTCATAATGTGACTTTCATCAACGACAAGTACCCAAGAGCCACTAATAACGATGGAGAACTGCAGTCTGAAGCAGACTGGAAGGTAGAGTCTACTCTGGTAAAAAAGGGGGCCTCCATCGGCTCCGGAGCAACGATCCTTAGCAACGTCACCATCGGAGAGAATGCGATAGTAGGTGCTAACAGTCTTGTCACAAAGGATGTCCCACCCAATTCTATCGTCGCCGGCAATCCAGCACGAATCTTAAGATATCTCTCACAGGCAGCACAGAGAACGCAAAGAGACAATGTTTTGAATTATGAATGAATTTTTGGGAATTCTTTCTCTGTGGTCTCAGGCGTGCGCTAACGAAGCGGGCGAGAGAAAAAAGCCTTTGTCTCTCACGGAGTCCGCAGAGTCCGCAGAGGGTAAAGGCGCTTTTTATGTCTTGGAGGATTTAATTAATTGGTTATGCATATTCATTCTTTCTCTGTGAGCTCTGTGTTCTCTAGCGAAGCGGGCGAGAGGAAATTTGTGGAATGAATATAGAATTGAATCTGCTCTCTTCTAAGATCATCGAGGCTGCAATAAATGTCCACAGTGAATTAGGGCCAGGCCTCCTGGAGAATGTATACAATTCCTGCATGCTTATCGAGCTAAGAGATATGGGTGTGGATGTTAGGGCCGAGGTGGCCATACCAGTTATCTACCGAGGACAAAAAGTATCTGAAGAAGGGTTTCGGGTAGATCTATTGGTTGAGGATAAAATCGTAGTGGAACTGAAGTCGGTTGAAAATCTCCAGCCAGTTCACAAAAAGCAACTTTTAACCTATTTGAGATTGGCCAAAAAACCGTTGGGTCTATTAATCAATTTCAATGAACCCCTTTTAAAAGACGGAATCACGCGAATAATTAACCAGAAGCAAAAGAATGCTGAAGCTCTTTAATCATATTTTTTCTCTGAGAACTCTGCGTGCTCTAGCGAAGCGAGCGAGAGATAAAAGTCTTGGTCTCTCACAGAGTACGCTGAGATCGCAGAGACAAAAGGGGTTAAAGAATTTTTTTATATGGAATAAATATTGTCCTTTTCTCTGTGTGCCCTGCGTGCTCTAGCGAAGCGGGCGAGAGATAATATCTTTTGTTGTAAAAATAGTTTTATTGATGGCTGAAAGCTCTAGCGAAGCGAGCGAGAGGAGATTATGAAAGTACCTTTTTTAGATCTTAAAGCTCAATACGAAAGCATCAAGGATGAGATCTCTGTCGCAATCCAACAGGTCTTGGATAGTACGGCTTTTGCCGGAGGCCCATTTGTCGCTCAATTTGAAAAGCAATTTGCAGAATTCTGCGGCTGCAAACATGCAATCGGAGTAGGAAGTGGTACCGATGCACTTTGGCTTACATTGCTGGCACTCGGCATTGGCGAGGGGGATGAGGTAATAACAGTTCCCAACACCTTTATTGCCACGGCCGAGGCAATTAGTTTCTGCGGCGCTAAACCTGTCTTCGTAGACGTAGATGAGCACACATACAACATGGACCCCAACAAACTCGAAGACTATCTAAAAAAACGATGTAAGGTTAGAGGTTCGAGGTTAGCGGCAACGCATGTTAACCGGCAACCCGCAACCGATAACAAAAGTTTTCGCCTCAAACCTACGACCTCACGCCTCAAACCACGGCCTTCGGCCGTGATCCCCGTTCATTTATTTGGCCAACCCGCCGATATGGATGCTATCCAGGAGATAGCTAATAGGTATGGGCTCATAGTCATCGAGGATGCTTGCCAGGCGCATGGTGCTGAGTACAAAGGGAAGAAGGCGGGATCGATTGGGGATGCGGGCTGCTTCAGTTTTTATCCTGGCAAGAATCTTGGGGCTTATGGAGAAGCAGGGGCAATTGTGACGAATGATGATGGCCTTGCTGAAAAGATCAAGATGCTGCGTGATCATGGACAGGCAAAAAAATACTATCACGATTGGATTGGCTGGAATGCGCGCATGGACGGTTTTCAGGGAGCAGTTTTGGGGATCAAGCTTAAATACCTTGGCCGATGGAACGAGGCGAGAAGGAGCCATGCCCAAAAATATAATAAACTCCTGGCCGGGGTGGAAGGAATACATGCACCCAGGGAGGCTTCATTCGCGAGGCATATATATCATATCTATGCGATACGCGCTCCCAAAAGGAATGAGCTCATTTCATATCTTGCAGAAAAGGGTATCTCCTGCGGCATTCATTATCCCGTTCCAGTCCATCTCCAGAAGGCATACGGTTCCCTTGGCTTAGAAAATGGTGGATTTCCGGTAGCGGAAAAATGCTGCGATGAATTCGTTTCCTTGCCCATGTATCCCGAATTGAAGGATGACCAGATCGAATACGTCGCATCAGAGATAAAGAATTATCTCTCACAGAGCACGCAGAGACCGCAGAGTCGATAAAGATTTATTATTTGGCTTTTAGAAATAGAGATGTAATATCTCTGTGAACTCTGTGAGCTCGAGCGCAACGGGCGAGAGAAAATATTTGGGTTTTCCGACACCCTACACCCAACACCCTATACCCTAGTTTTGACACACAACACTCTTCAAATCATCGATCCTACTACTTACCCCGGCTGGGATAACCTCCTGCTTTCGACGCCAGAAGCCACTTTCTTCCATTCCTCGGCCTGGGCAAGGGTACTTCGAGATTCCTATCGGTATAGGCCGCTGTATTTTACGTGTTTTGAAAGTGGTGGTATTTCGGATCTTATTCCGGTAATGGAAATTAGAAGTCTTTTAACAGGACGGAGAGGGGTTTCGCTCCCTTTTACTGATTATTGCGATTCTATTGTTGATGGAGAAGTGAGACTTCAGGAATTATTGGATCTCGTTATTGAATATGGAAAAAAGCAGGGGTGGAAATCTTTGGAGCTGAGGAGCATAAATAGCTTTATGCCTTTAACCTCGCGATCTTTAATCTATTTGGGACATACCGTCGATCTTTTAGACAAAGAGGATCATATATTTTCCAATTTTAGAAATAATAATAAGAGAAATATAAGAAGGGCGATTAAGGAAAGAGTGCGAATTGAAATTTCCAATTCTTTGAAATCAATCAGTGAATTTTACAGGCTTAATTGTAAAACGAGGAAACGGCACGGCCTTCCTCCGCAGCCATTTAGTTTTTTCAGCAGAATACATGATCATGTTGTCTCAAAAAATCTTGGACTTATAATTCTTGCCTATTATGGGCAAAAAGCCATAGCCGGAGCTGTCTATTTTCATTTTAGTGATAAAGCGGTTTATAAATATGGAGCCTCGGACATGGGTTACCAAGAACTTCGGGCAAACCACCTCGTTATGTGGCAGGCCATAAAATATTATTGTCAAAAGGGGTTTAAGAGTCTCTTTCTTGGTAGAACTGAACCTGAAAATCGGGGGCTCCTCCAATTTAAAACTGGGTGGGGAGCGAATGAACAACAGATTAATTATTACCGGTATGATTTTAAAAAAGAGGCTTTTCTTCCTGGGTCTCCTAAAGTGATGGGTTTTCACACAAAGATATTCAGAAAAATGCCAGCTCCTATTCTAAATAAAGTGGGATCCATACTTTATAGGCATGTTGGTTAACACCTTACACCTTGCGCCTAACGCCTTGCACCTCGCTGATTTTTGATCCTTTATTCATTTACTTGAGGTTTTGAAATGCTAATTCACAGAGTCTATTATGAACTTAAACCCTTCATTCCAAGGACTTTGCAGATAATTGTCCGAAGAAGGATGGTTTTGCAAAAAATGAAACGATCAACGAATATTTGGCCTATCAACGAAGAAGCAAAGAAGCGTCCTGGAAATTGGGAAGGTTGGCCAGATGGAAAACGTTTTGCTTATGTTCTAATGCATGATGTTGACACGGGAAAAGGTTACGATAAATGCTACGAATTGATGGATTTGGAAGAGTCAAGGGGGTTTCGGTCTTCATTTAATTTAGTCCCGGAAAGGTATAATATTTCTGCTGATCTTCGTCAAGATCTTGTCCGGAGAGGATTTGAGGTGGCCGTACATGGCCTTAAACATGATGGAAAACTATTTCTTTCAAAAAAGGGATTCAGGAGACAGGCCATTAGAATTAATGAATACTTGAAAGAATGGCAATGTAATGGATTCGTATCCCCGTCGATGATTTGTAGACTAGATTGGATACATGAGTTAGCCATAGACTATGATACTTCCACATTCGATACAGACCCATTTGAACCTCAGCCGCATGGTGCAAATACAATTTTCCCTTTTTGGGTCGAGAATTGCACATCTAAAGGATTTGTTGAGCTCCCATATACGCTTCCTCAGGATTTCACGCTGTTTGTTCTTATGAAAGAGAGAAACATCGACATTTGGAAAAAGAAATTGGATTGGATTGTTGAGAAAGGAGGTATGGCTCTTTTGATTACCCACCCTGATTATATGAATTGTAAAAAGGGTAGCTGCAATATAGAAGAGTACCCAATGGACTTTTATGAAAAGTTCCTTAATTACGTAAAGGGGAAATATGAAGACCAATATTGGCACGTGTTACCAAGTGAAATGGCGCGCTTTTGGAAGGGGAAAATGGTGATCCCTCAATTACCCGAATCGACGAAGTAGGATCTACCTCGAACCTTAAACGAAGTTGTCCTAATTCCTCAAACGTGTTTTATGACCGCCTCAAACCTCAAGCATAGCGATCCTCTAACCTTTAACTTGGAGTTATGACCTTGAAGATCTTAATCACCGGAAACATGGGATATATTGGACCGTCCGTAATCAATCAACTGCGGGCATCATATCCGAACTCGACACTCGTTGGATTTGACATCGGTTATTTTGGGAGTTGTCTCACCACCAGAGAAGTGCTTCCCGAATGCAGGGTTGACCTTCAGTATTTCGGAGACCTTAGGCAATTCTCGAAAGAGGTTCTGAGTGGGGTAGATGCAGTAGTACACCTGGCGGGTATATCCAACGATCCGATTGGGAACAAGTTTGAGGAGGTGACCCTGGATATCAATTATCGTGCAAGCATTGAGTTGGCGAAAAGAGCAAAAGAGGCAGGGGCAAAGTCATTTAATTTTGCCTCTAGTTGTAGCATGTACGGGTCCGCTGAGGATAGTGCGAGAACGGAGAGATCTCCGCTGAACCCGCTTACAGCTTATGCCAAATCTAAGGTCTTAACTGAAAGGGATTTAGAGCCGTTAGCTGATAAGCGGTTTAAAGTCACTTGTTTAAGGTTCTCAACGGCTTGCGGGTGGAGCGATAGATTAAGATTGGATTTGGTCCTCAATGATTTCGTGGCGGGAGCTGTTGCTTCAAAGCGGATTACGATCCTGAGCGATGGGACCCCATGGAGGCCATTGATAAATGTAAAAGATATGGCACGGGCAATAGATTGGGCTATTAGCAGGGATGTGGCTAATGGAGGAGAGTTTCTGGCGGTGAATGTTGGAAGCGATGAGTGGAATTATCAGGTAAAAGATCTGGCCGAGGAAGTGGCCAGGGTAATTCCTGGTACCGATGTATCCATAAATAAAGATGCTCAGCCGGACAAAAGGTCTTACCGAGTGAATTTTGAATTATTCAGGAAACTGGCTCCGTCCCATCAACCGAAAGTTAATTTGAAAAACTCCATAGAGGAACTGAAAATGGGCTTGGAATCTATGGGATTTAAAGATAGGGAGTTTCGTAATTCTAAGCACATGCGGCTTAATGTTTTGACTGAACTTCAGGGAAAGGGGCTCCTGAATTCAAAACTTCAATGGGTAAAGGCGACGTAATCGAAGTATTGTGCGCTAAAGAATTTTGTCCCTCACGGATATCTCAAAGGTCACTGAGAGGAATTTAAATTGAGAACCTTTTTGTTTGTCGGTATCTCTCTAACGAACAAAATTTGTTCTCTGAGTGCTCTGCGCTCTCTGCGAGATAATAAAGATGGTAGGAGGAAATAAAAGTGCAGAAAGGTCCTGTCTGTAGATTTTGTAAATCGCCGTTGCAGCATACACTTGTTGATCTTGGCATGTCGCCACTTTGTGAGAGTTATTTGGCCTATGAACAATTGAACCAGATGGAGCCTTTTTATCCACTCCACGTATACGTGTGTGATAAGTGTTTTCTCGTTCAACTTGAAGAATATGTGAGCCCGGAATCAATATTTAGCGAATATGCCTATTTTTCTTCGTTTGCAGATTCTTGGCTGCAGCATGCGAAGAATTACACGGATTTGATGGTTGAGCGCTTCGGAATTAACGCTGGGAGTTACGTGGTCGAACTCGCGAGCAATGATGGCTACTTGCTTCAATATTTTGAGCAGAAAGGAATTCCTGTTTTGGGAGTTGAACCAGCGGCAAATGTGGCGCGAGTGGCGATTGAGAAAGGAGTGCCGACAATTGTGGAGTTTTTTGGCGAACGGTTGGCGAGGAAGATGGCGGGTGAGGGAAAACAAGCCGATCTATTGATAGGCAACAACGTGTTAGCCCAGGTGCCTGATATTAATGATTTTGTCAAAGGTATGAAAATCCTTTTAAAACCGGCGGGAATTATTACCATGGAGTTCCCTCATCTCGTCCGCCTTATGGAAGAAAACCAGTTTGACACCATCTATCATGAGCACTTTTCCTATTTCTCATTCATTGCCGTAGCGAAAATATTCGATGCGCACGGTTTGACGATCTTGGATGTCGAAGAACTGCCTACCCATGGGGGTTCTCTCAGAATCTATGCAAAGCACACGGAAGATGGAACAAGGCTTGTAAACGGGAGGACTAAGGAGCTCTTGAGAAGAGAAGAGGTTGCGGGACTGACGCAAATGGGTACGTATTCGGCATTCTCCGAACAGGTGAAGGAAACAAAGCGAAAACTGCTCGAGTTCCTGATCAGAGTAAAACGTGAAGGGAAAACGGTATGCGGCTATGGCGCCCCGGGAAAAGGAAATACCCTTTTAAACTACTGCGGAATCCGAACAGATTTCCTTGATTACACCGTTGATAGAAATCCATATAAGCATGGGAAATTTACTCCCGGGACTCATATACCAATTTTCCCACCGGATAGGATTCGAGAGACACGCCCGGACTACCTTTTTATTTTGCCATGGAATTTTAGGGAGGAAATAATGAAACAAATGTCCTACATTAGAGATTGGGGTGGCCAATTTATTGTTCCAATTCCCGAGGTAAGAATTTATTAGATCTTTTAAGAAGATTCAGAGGATGTCCTCCGACTTGATATTTTGGCAAGAGGGTCGGTGATTTGAAATCAGCGGATCCTGATTCCTCTTTTGATTCTGTGGAAGCTGGCCATGAGATGCACAAATTTATTTCGGAACTTTATCCAATTTGCCGAAGCATCACGGGAAATGGAGTGCGCCAAACATTAAGTCTTATAAACAAGAGAATCCCCTTAGAAATTAAAGAAGTACCCACTGGCACAAAAGTGTTCGACTGGGTTGTGCCCAAAGAATGGAACATAAGCGATGCATACGTGAAGAATGCCAAGGGTGAAAGAATCATCGACTTTAGGAAATCTAATTTGCATGTTGTTGGCTACAGCATTCCGATGAAAAAAAGAGTGTCACTAAGTGAACTGAAGCAGCACCTTTTCACTATTCCAGAACATCCGGCCTGGGTTCCATACAGAAACTCTTATTATAAAGAAGACTGGGGATTCTGCGTTAACCATGATCAACTCATCGAGCTTAGTGATGAATATTATGAGGTTTGCATTGAGTCTTCTCTCAAAGATGGGCATCTCACATACGGGGAGGTCCATTTGCAAGGAGATAGGGATGAAGAGATACTTATTTCTACACACATATGTCATCCTTCGTTGTGCAATGATAATTTATCGGGTATAGCGGTAGCCGTATTCCTGGCGCAATATCTGAGTTCGGTCTCCCGGAGGTACTCGTACCGTTTCCTTTTCCTTCCAACTACGATCGGCTCAATTACGTGGTTAGCTTTGAATGAAGCTAAGCTTTCCCACATCAAACACGGATTAGTTCTGGCTTGTCTGGGAGACACAGGAGCGTTCACCTACAAGAGGAGCCGACGGGGCAACGCTGAGATTGATAAAGTAGCTGAGTATGTTCTTAAATATTCGGGCAGAGATTATAAAGTTACAGATTTTTACCCTTATGGATACGACGAGAGGCAATACTGCTCGCTTGGCTTCAATCTTCCAGTTGGCTGTTTCATGAGGACACCGAATGGGCAATTTCCTGAATACCACACTTCGGCCGACAATTTGGACTTTATAAAGCCAGGTGCATTGGCAGAATCATTGGAGAACTGTTTGAAAATTATCGATTTACTTGAAAAAAATGTCTGGTTTGTTAACCAGAATCCCAAGTGCGAGCCGCAGCTCGGAAAACGGGGACTTTATCGACCGCTCAATACGAAGGGTGAACCTCCAATTGAGCAGCTCGGGATATTGTGGGTTTTGAATCTCGCTGATGGCGACCACAGTCTGCTCGATATAGCTGATCGGGCTGGCATGAGTTTCGATGAAGTCAGCAAGGCGGCGGATGATTTAATGCGAGCGGGTTTACTCAAAATTAATAAAGATTGAAAAAGGAGTAACAGACTGCAGGTACCTGCATCGGGAAGCGATCAAAATGCAGGATCTGGCAGGCGGATTAGGTAAAGTGATCTGATGCAACTTAGGCGATTATGTAGACCGTCGATGAAAAAGGAAAATATTTAGCATTCGAATATCTACATAAGGGGAAAAATAATGAAAGTAGTTTTGTTCTGTGGCGGTAAGGGAATGAGGTTAAGAGAATTCTCGGAAGAAATTCCAAAACCAATGATTAATATCGGTTATAGACCAATTATATGGCACGTAATGAAATATTATGCTCATTTCGGCCATAAGGATTTTATTCTTTGCCTGGGATATAGAGGAGATGCTTTCAAAAAATATTTTCTTGAATACGATGAATGCGTGTCAAACGACTTTACCCTTTTGGAGGGCGGCTCTAAATTGGAGCTAGGAAACAGCGACATCCATGATTGGCGGATTACCTTTGTCGATACAGGAATTCATTCCAATATTGGCCAGCGACTTTTTAGGGTTAAAAAATACCTTATTAACGAAGGGATTTTCCTAGCAAATTATAGTGATGGTTTAACGGATTTGAATCTTAACGATCAACTGGACCACTTTAAAGCGCATAATAAAATTGCTAGCTTCTTGAGTGTCAACCCAAACTTAAGTTACCATACAGTATCCATGAAAAACGATTCCCTAGTTGGCGAAATGAGACCATTTAAATCGTGCAACATTAGAATTAATGGCGGATTCTTTATTCTAAGAAATGATATTTTTGAATTCCTAAAGGATGGAGAGGAGCTTGTACGGGAGCCTTTTTATCGATTAATTGAAAAAGAGCAATTAATCGCCTATGAATATAATGGGTTTTGGGGAGCCCTGGATACATTTAAAGATAAACAGGAGTTAGATGAACTCTATGAGAAGGGTAATCCGCCTTGGCAGGTATGGAACTCAGATAAGGCAGAAAAAGTCTGTAAACCAAATGGTCACATAACTCGAAAGTGATGATATCGAACCTGGAAGTTTTGAATCGGCTGCAGACGGAAAAAAATCCTGTGAAGCCAAAGAAGATTACGTTTTTGGGGTTATTTGGGCAGCAAAACCTGGGAAATGATTGCACCCTACAAGCTATGATCTATAATGCCCGCAAGTACTTACCGGATGCAGAATTTAGGTGTATTTGTTCAGGCCATGAGGACACATCAGAGAGGCACAACATCTCTGCATTTCCAATGGGGGCGATGTCGGGCAAAGTGTTTCCGGGGAAGAATAATACGCTGTTGACGTTGCTACGAAAGGTCTTTGTTCGGATAACAAAGGAGGTGCTTCACGGGGTTAGGGGGTTCAAGATCTTAAAAGGCAGCGATGTGCTCGTTGCGCCAGGGACCGGGTTATTGGTAGATCATACTACAGGTTTCCGGGGTTACCCCTATAACGTATTTAAATGGTCAGTCATCGCAAAAATGTGTCGGTGCAAATTGCTCTTCGTTAGTGTCGGAGCCGGTCCGATATACCACCCGTTAAGTAGGTGGTTTATTAGATCTGCTCTTTCACTGGCGGAGTATCGATCCTACCGAGACACCTTCTCAAAACAGTATATCGAGAGAATAGGCTTTGATTCAAATAGTGACCCGGTTTACCCAGATTTAGCTTTCAGTCTGCCAAGTGCCATGATGACCAAACGTGACCATCGCAGTGGACAAAGGCCCGTAATCGGCGTGGGGGTAGTGGATTACTACGGTCAAAGTGGCAAACTTCAGCGGAGAGGTGACGACATCTACCGTGATTACGTTAACAAAACTGCTATTTTCGTGACGTGGTTGCTTGAACATAATTATAGCGTGCGGGTGCTCATTGGGGACGTCAAGTACGATAGCAGCGTGAGGCAAGATCTGATAGAGTTACTTGAAAAACGTGGATTGAAAGATGACGAAGGGCAGATTGTCAATGGGACAATTTCATCCGTAGAGCAGTTGTTATCACAGCTTGAAAAGACCGATATAGTAATATCACCGCGATTTCACAATATTATTTTGGCTCTAATGCTTAACAAACCGGTGATCTCGCTTTCACATCATCAAAAGTTTGATTCGTTGATGGCCGGGTTAGGATTGGCGGAATACTGCCTGCATATTGAAAACTTAAATGTCGACAGGTTGATAGAACAATTCAAAAAGGTCGCGAAGAACTCAGAGGACCTTAAACCTTACATTAAAAGGAAAACAGAAGAGTACCGTAAAGCCTTAGATGAGCAGTACACTTTTATTTTCAATGATGTATAACCCACTTTGAAGGCACATAGGAAATGCTAAAGCAGAAAATGCGACCTCAGAGAGTGTGATGCTGAAATTTGAATTTCGCGTAAGAAAGGATAGGTTTTTAAGATATTGTGCGTTGGTGCACACAGTGATGACCAGGGTGATGCACCCCGAGAAGTGTGGAAAAAGTGAATCCCTCTCCCATTACAGGACAAAAAGTGGGATACATTTGGTGCTTTCTCTAAGGAGGTGACATATATGCCTTATGTATATAGTATTCCATCAACTCCATCTTTTACAGGGAAAGGTCTGAAAGGGTACCAATTTGGACCATTGAGAAATCAAGAGGTTGAGATTCACTTTGTAGATGTTGAAAAGGGGCATGATACTTTCTTTATAAGTAAAAGACTTACTCGTATTTATTACATCCTCGAAGGAAAGGGCTATTTTACAATAGAAAATAAAAAGTACGATGTGGAATCCGGTATACTTGTTGAAGTTCCTCCAAATGTAGAATATTCGTATTCAGGAACTATGAAACTGATCCTAATTGGTAATCCACGTTGGTTTAAAGGGAATGAGGAGATTACCAAGAAGAACGCAGATGTGTTCAGTGGACTATCCATTAGCTCAATCGTGGCCAAATTAGGTTTTGGAAAGAAGTAACTCCCAAATATTAAAATGCTGAAATTCGAATTTGTCACAAGCGAAGATCGGCCGCTTAAAATTTTATGTGTGGGTGCGCATAGTGACGATATTGAAATCGGCTGTGGGGGAACCATTTTACGTCTTTTGTCAGAATTTGATGATGTTGAAGTCGACTGGGTAGTTCTTGGATCGAGCGGTCAAAGAGATGAGGAAGCCTTCTCAAGCGCAAACAAATTTCTCGGGAATGCCAAGAGGAAGGAAATTATTATAAAGAATTTCAAGGAGAGTTATTTCCCTTATATGGGCGGGGAAGTAAAAGCTTTTTTGGAGGAACTAAAGAATCTGGTATCTCCAGATATTATCTTTACCCATTTCGGCCGTGATCTGCACCAGGATCATCGCCTGATTTCAGAATTGACATGGAATACTTTCAGGGATCATTTCATCCTTGAGTACGAGGTCATAAAATACGACGGCGATCTTGGCGCCCCCAATTTCTTTGTCCATATAAGTGAAGCAATTTGTCAGAAAAAGGTGGGTATCATTATGGATTCTTTTAAATCCCAGGGGGAAAAAGACTGGTTTACAGCCGATGCTTTCTTTTCGGTGTTGAGAATTCGAGGAATCGAGTCTAAAGCCCCTGAAAAATACGCCGAAGCCTTCTACTGCAGAAAATTGGTTCTTTAGGAGAATAGGGGTCAGGGGTTCGAGGATTCAAGGGGTCAAGTGACACGAAGTGGAAGAGGAACTGAAAAAATGCTTAGAACTTTTAAAGACTTAAAGGTTTGGCAAAGATCTTATCAATTATGTTTGGACATTTACAAAGTGACAAAAGGATTTCCCAAAGAAGAGATATATGGCCTCACGTCACAGATAAGAAGGTCCGCGGTATCGGTGCCATCCAATATCGCTGAGGGATATGGAAGAAAGACAACTCCGGAATATATTCGATCTTTATATATCGCTTATGGCTCAAATTGCGAGTTAGAGACTCAGACGTTGTTGTCCGGGGACTTAGGTTACATTGAGGCGGCGAAATTGAAAAAAATTCAAGATGAGATAGGAGAGGTTGAAAGAATGCTCAAGGCTCTCATCAAATCTTTAGAAAGTACTCCTCGAACCCTCGAACCCTAGAACCCTTGAATCCAGTATTCTGAACTTGAACCCTGTATTTCAATTAAGCCCCTCGACCCCTAGGATTCTTTATGTCGGTTCTGCTCTTGAACCCTTGACCCCTGGAATCCTGGAACCCTTCTTAAACAAATGTCTCAATCCTTTCTTTCCAAAATCCTAAAATTTAGAATCCTCGGAAAATCTCCGGTAAACGCCTATTTACGTCTTAATCGATGGATTTGGACGTTCCTCCCAGCTTCTATAATAGGGCTTGCTCCAATACGATTCTATGGCAGTCTTTTGCATGGCTTAGCCTGTCTGAGCGCGAATCGGAGACAGTCTTTTGGCACTTTCTTCCTTCGAAACCGTCCGGAACTGGAATTGATCCGCCGCCTTTCTAATCAGAAATGCAATGGTTCTCCCTTGAAAATTTCAGTTTTGGCATGCAGCAATGGAGCTGAGGTCTATTCCATCCTGTGGACAATCCGCTCGGCACGGCCGGACTTAAAAGTCATAATGCATGCCGTGGATATTTCAAAGGAGGTTGTGGCATTTGCCCAAAAAGGAGTTTACTCCCTCAAGACTTCTGAATTGCATGACGTATCGATTTTTGAACGTATGACCGAAAACGAAATGCAAGAGATGTTTGAAAGGGAAGGGGATCAACTAAAAATTCAACCATGGATCAAGGAGGGGATTACCTGGCATATTGGGAATGCCGGAGACCCTGAAATAGGTAATGTTTTGGGACCGCAGGATATAGTAGTAGCAAACCGGTTTCTCTGCCATATGGACCCCCCGGC
>Ga0187886_1001992_pt1 | contig 17136 bp, 16 predicted proteins | sample June2016WEW_20_1_FD_133001 | JGI IMG/M metagenome (GOLD analysis project Ga0187886, IMG submission 133001) | Peatland microbial communities from SPRUCE experiment site at the Marcell Experimental Forest, Minnesota, USA - June2016WEW_20_150 | ecosystem: Environmental > Terrestrial > Soil >... | reverse complement strand
TAGACCACGTCGATCATCACTTTTAGACCGAGGCGGTGGGCAGTTTCGATCAGATGTGTAAAGTCTGCCTTCGTGCCATATTCGGGGTTGACTTCACGGTAATCGGCGATGGAATACGGGCTACCCAGGCTGCCTTTGCGATTGATCTTGCCGATGGGGTGGATGGGCATAAACCAGACAACGTCGACTCCCATGGAGCGGATACGCGGCAGATCAGTTTCTACGTCGGCGAAATTGCCATGTAGACCGTGGTTACGCACGAAAATTTCATATATAACCAGGCTGCGGTAGGAGGTGGGGGTGTCTTTTGCCATAGTATGTTTTCCTTTCTTATGAGACTCAGGTAAAGTAGAATTTTTCTCCCTTGCAAAAAATCAGGGGAAAAGGCGGGGCGCCTGCACTTCGGCGACCGCATCTGGGCCGTAGCGATACAGGCGGGCAGGCCGCCATTCGCCGCTTCGACTCTGCTGGGTGGGCTCGATCACACCGGCCTGCAGGATGCGCCGCCGGAAATTGCGTTTGTCGAGTTTTTCGCCCAGAACCAATTCGTATGAAGTGTCCCAAGCATTGGCTGGCGGCTTCTTCGAGGGATTGGCCGACCAGAATGGATACGCCGGGCAGTTCCAAGGCAGGGTTCTGCGAGCTGCGTACCAGCAAAGCCTCGAGAGCATTATCTCTCAGGCTGAATACGACAACTCTTACCTCGAGTTTATCCAACAAGTCTTTTTCGGTTGAGGGAGGAGAGGATTCCATCGCACAAAACACCCCGGTTGATTATACGAGGATAGACTATTTTAAACAACGAGAAGGCTGACCTGTCAGCGCAGGTCATCCTGGGAAAAATGGTAGAAAAACCTGCCCAAATAGATCGACATCGCAGCATAACTCGTGTAAACTTTCTAAATACATGAAAAATAAAAAGAAATTCTTATTAGGTCTCAGTGTACTCGTAGGGGTGACCTTCGCTTGCAGTGCCCCTTTCCAGGTTCAACCCACCCAACCTGGTCCTTCACCGATCGATGAAACTCTTACGGCTGTGTTTAAGGTATTTTATACTTCTACAGCCATAGCTTTACAGGTCAGCTCTGCCACTTTGCCGCCTTCTACCACACCATCGCCGACCTTCACACTGCAACCTTCAAATACAACTGTGCCCCCAACACAGATTCCTTCAGATACTAAGACACCTAAGCCAACCAAAACCAGTGCGCCCCCGACCGAAACTCCTGAGCCCAATGCAAGGAAAGGTACCAGCGTGGGGGTGTCTTTTCTCAACCAGCCTCCCGTGCTGGACGGAGTATGGGACGAATGGACGACCAAAGCCTACCCGGCGACTAACCTGGTTTTTGGGGCCGGCCAATGGAGTGGTAAGAATGATTTAGGCGCGTCTTTCCGTATCGGTTGGGATTATAGATATCTGTACCTGGCAGTAAAAGTGGGCGATGACACTTATGTTCAAAACGACAGTGGGGCGAATATTTACAAAGGCGACAGCATCGAAATCCTGCTGGATACAGATGTACAGGGTGATTTTGAATCAGGGCAACTCAACAGTGATGATTTCCAGTTGGGAATCTCGCCCGGCAGCCCCGATCCTGGTAACCATCCGGAGGCTTATCTATGGTTTCCCAGGAACGTTGCCGGTCCGCGTTCCAAGGTAAGAATTGGGGTAATGGGTGGAACGAACCTTTACCGTGTGGAAGCGGCAGTCCCCTGGAGCCTGTATGGGATCACCCCCGAGCCGGGTATGCACCTCGGCTTCGTTCTACGCGTGAACGACGATGATGATCCGGATAAAGACGTCCAGCAAAGCGTGGTAGCCAACGTACCCGGCAGCAGCCTGGCTGACCCGACTATGTGGGGAGACCTGGTTTTAGAGAAATAATGATTTCAGAAGAGGATAGAAGCCAGCTCAGAGCGGTACTGGCGGATATCACGGTCGTCTTCGCCCATAATATCGAATAGCGCAAGCGCCACCAGGCGCGCTTTGCCATTCCGGAATTTTTTATTCGAGCGCAAGATATCGAACAGGCCATCCAGGGCAGCCGGGAAGTTTCCCCTATTTGCCAGCTGGATACTGTTTCGGAAAGCAGCGTCCAGGTCAGTTTCATCGTCCAGCTTGTTATTCTGATAAGCCAACAAAGTATCTGCCAAAGGCATCAGAACTTCAGCATCGTTGTACTGCCGACTGGCAGGAAAGTTGTGTAAGATTTGTGCAGCCTCGCTGGCTTTACCCTGACCCAAGAGTATCTTCGAGAGACCCAATAACCCGACCGGATTGCCAGGCTCCTGTTCCAGGATTGAGCGGAAAGTTTTTTCGCCTTCAGACCATTGATGTTCCCTGAGTAGACTCTCAGCTTTTTCAAGCGCCAGGCTAAGAGGGCTGGGGGGAGTGATTTTTCCCACGAACTCGCGCAAGCGGGCTTCGGGTTGTGAACCGACAAACTCACCGACCACCACACCACTGCTGAAGGCCTTCACTGTGGGGATATTGCGCACGCTGAAACGCATTGCCAGGTTGGGATTTTGATCGACATCCACGCGAGCCAGCCGAAATGCACCCTGACCTTCAATCACCAGACGTTCAAGAATTGGATCCATGACTTTGCATGGTTTACACCAGGTTGCCCAGAAGTCGACTACCACAGGGACGTTTTGAGAGTACGCGACTACCTCGTACTCGAAATCTGCGTCATTTACGTCAATAATGAAATCAGAAGACATAATTTTATATTTTACACGATTGTTATAAGAATTGTGTCAAATTATTGATAAGAAGCCATTAATTATTCTTCACCCTCTTCGCCAGAAGTGATGCCGGGTTGGTGAAATTCGATCACTTCGCCATGAACGTTGATCACCACGCGAAAACCCATCATGCCCAGGTAGGCCAATCCTTCTTGGGGAATACCGGTCTGCAGAAGGGTGTCAAACTGTTGGTCGATTTTTTTTAACTGCTGTATCAGCATTGCCCTGGTGAAAATGTCTTCCTGTCCCAGCATTTTGGCTGTTTCTTCTGAGATCAGGTCCTCGTGGCCTTCAATTTGCTGTTTCATCAACTGCAGTACCTGGCGATCCACGTATTCGGAAGAAATGTGGCGGTGGAATCCGACATCATTGACCACATAGACAGCCTCATCGCCTACACAGGTACTTTCTACAGGCCGGTCATTTTCGTCTACAACCAATCCAGGAAAAAGCGCTTTAGCAGCCATCTGACCTCTTACCTATATATTATTGCATAATTTGGACAGAAGTACCAGTGTCGTCATCGAAAAAAAATTGATCAAAGGGGACAACCGGTTGAGTCCAGCGGTAAATCCATTTGGCGGCTGCGGGGGAAAGGTTAATGCAGCCATGGCTGCGCGGCTTTCCAAAATCATTATGCCAGTAAGTGCCATGGAAAGAAATACCGCTTTTAGTCAGGTAGGAAACCCAGGGAATACCGGGCAGATCGAAACTGTTGGGGGCCGCCGGGTCACCTGCTGCCATGTGGCGAGAAGGACGTTTGCGGTTAGTCATGTACATGCCGGTTGGCGTTGTGAAATCTCCGTCACTGAAATGCGCCCCGGTGGCTGTACGCGTCATAAACACTGGATTGTTGTATTCATAAGCGATGACGAACTGATTTTTGAGATGAATTTCCATGCGTTTTTCTGTGAATGGCACCCCGGGTGAAAGGGGTTTTATCTCGTCAGTTGTAATTGGCCGGAAGTGAGTGGGTTCGGCGTAATAAAACAGGTCCCACTTATCGTCAAACACCCTGTACCAATTCTTTCCCTTTTCGTCGGTAACAATCGAAGTGATCCAATACACTGTGCTGTAATACAGGCGGTAGGCATGTGAATAAATAAGGCGCAGGTTCCAGATTGTATCGGAAAACGGTACGGTCAATTCAGCCAGTATCCCGGTAGCGGAAATGAAGCTTAGAGGATTATTGTGTTGAATTTTTACCGGCTGCACCGAACCTGAGTGCACGAAACCTTCGTCGTTCATTTTGTACCAAAGGCGGTTGTAAGATGGCTCACGATCGCCAATAGTAACAGCGGTGATCGGCAAGACCAGGTCTCGTTGGAAAGCTTTTAGAATCTTGCCCGAAAGAGAGGGCGTGGCATAAACCAGAGCACGGTCGACCAGGATGCGCCCGAGGGTAGGCACTTCAATTGGGTCAGGATTTCCTAATGGAGAGGTTCCCAAGCGAAAAGGCAGCCAGGATAATCCCAACAGGGCTGTCCCGGTTAATTTCATGAAATCCCGGCGCGAGAGTTTATCAAGATCGGATTTGAAGAGGGTGTCCATCAATAATGTATGTTGACCAGTGTGCCGACAGACGCGAAATTAAACAACCAGGCTGCATCAGGAATGGAAAAATTTATGCAGCCGTGACTCATCGGGTGTCCGAAGTTGTGGTGCCAATAAGTGCCGTGCAGCCCATAACCATCATAGAAATACATCACGTAGGGAACATTCGGCAGATTATAACCAGGGCCTTTCATATTCGCGTAACGATACTTCACATAAATATGGAACTGGCCGGTCACGGTCGGATGCTGCCAAGTACCGGTAGAGACCAGGAACGAGCGGACGACTCGACTGCCTTCATACGCATAAGCCGCCTGGTGGGTCAAATCAATATCGACCCAGCGACCTACTTTACTCACGTTCGAAGGAGGGTTGTAAGCAATGTGGTTTTGTGAGGTGTTCGAGGAAATTACTTCGGTGGGTTGGGGAGTATGGGTAGGCCGAGGAGTGCGTGTAGGTGTTCGCGTTGGTTTGGGCGTGCGGGTCGGTGTTCGTGTGGGGGTCAGCGTAGGTGTGGAAGTACTGGTTTCGGTAGGGGTATCAGTGGCAGTTGCCGGCGCGGAGGCGGTCAAAGAGGGTTTAGACAGAGCGCCGACCGGCCTTTGCGCCGAAAAATTTCTGGCAGAAGCGTTGAGGCTGGTACCAAAGGCAGTGATAATAATGACGGCCAGGCAAAGGATAACCAGTGAGAGAACCCAGGGAATTACCCTGGATACCGGGAAGAATTTCTTCGAAACCAGCTTGATTGGTTGGGTTTGGCCGACAGGCCCGTTCTCTTCCACGATTCGTGTTGGAAGAGCGGTCACATCCATAGGTTTTGTCTCTTCGCCTGCTTTTTCTGGAAGGGATGTACCAGGAGCGGGTTTTGTGCTGGTACGCTGGCGTTGAATAGCCCAATGCATGCCTTTGCGCGCCCGGCTGCTATCGGGGTTGATTTCCAACGCTCGTCTGAGATATTTTAGACTTTCGTCCAGCGTTCCCAAAGCTGCCAGGATTAACCAGGCATCTTCTATATCAGGCGCAAGCCGCGAAGCCTTGTCCGCCAGGCGGCGGGCTTCTGGTCTATCCCCAATTTTCAGGGCCTGGTAGGCCTGGGTGATCAGATCCTGGACGGGTTTAAGGTCAGGTTCATGGTGCATTCGTCGGTTTGGGCTGCTTTCCGGTCACACTTTCATTACGGACGAAGCAAAGAATGCCATCAGCAACACCTTTTGCTACCAGATCGGTATGTTCGGTCAAGATTTGCCGGTCCAGGTTCAAAAAACCAGTTTCGATGATGGCGGCCGGAGTTTGATTATAGATTTCGTTGAACACATGGTATTCAAACATATCCGGCGTGATCGAACTGGGCCTGTAAGTCAACCCGGTTGCGGCCCTGTAACGTTCTATCATGCAGGCTTCAAGGCGGTCGGCCCGCGTCGCCACGGGATTGACATTGGAGGCCGCCACTTTAAATCCGGTTGCCTGGTCATTGATATACTCACACGAATCGTTATGGATCGATACAAGTACCAGTCCGGTGTATTCAAACAGGCGCGGGTCTTTTTCCTGAAGTAGATCCACGCTGAATCCTTCATTAATCAAAATCTGTTGCACCATGGCAGCAATTTTCAAGTTTACTTCGACTTCGGTCAGACCGTCTGAACAGACAGCTCCAGAATCGTTCCCGGAATGCCCGGCGACAATCCCGATGCGCGGTCGTAGCGAAGGAGTGATAGTTGGATAATTGGTTTGCGGGGTTGGATTGGTTTGCAAACCCATCAACATGCGGTCCAGCAACTGGTTTGAGAAGAGGTTAGCGGGTGTCCACATAGTGAACAATGTGGCAGAGATCACCGCTACAATGATTACATTTTGGAGTGCATTCCAAATATTCAAGACCGGGGCTGATTTTCGGCGGGGAGCAGCAGGCGGTTGGGGGGGATCGAAGAAGTTTTGGCTCATAGTTATTCTAAATAGTACCTTAAATGTCGTTAAATTTACAAGTAATATTTATCGTATAAAGTGGATGCGTTGTAGAGTTCAGGTTGAATCTTTGTTATTTATGCCTCTTGACGTGGTGGCGGTTGAATTGTATAAACATATTAAGTTGATCAGTCCATGCAGATTACAGCCATTCATTGGAGAAGTAAAATGACCGTGCCAGACGAAATCTTGCGCCATGTCATGCGCCGTTGGCCGAGTGGAGTATGTGTAGTTTCCAGTATTTTGGGAGATTCCCGGCATGGCATGACCGTCAATTCTTTTACTTCGATTTCTGTGAATCCTGCCCTGATTACAATTACAATGATGAACATCACACGAACTTACCACATGGTTGTATCGTCTGGTATTTTTGGAATCACTGTCCTTTCGGTTGACCAACAAGCCATAGCCGATCGCTTCGCCGGCCGAGGAGGTGAGGAAAGCAACCGTTTCGCGGGGATCGATATATTCACCCTGGAAACGGGAACTCCTTTCATTTCCGGAGGTTTGGCCTACCTGGACTGCCGGGTCATTTTTTCGTACCCAATGCCAGAATCGACCCTCTTCATCGGCGAAGTACTGGCAGCACAGAGGATTGAAGATGATCGTCCTTTGGTCTATTTTAATCGAGAATACCACAGGTTGCTGCAATGATTTCTGAGCCTTTGACAGATGATGAAAAACGTATTTTACTCAAGCTGGCGCGACATTCAATCGAACTGGCTGTCAGCAATCACCCTTTGCTGGAGTTGGTACTCAGCGAATATTCGGCCCAACTGCAGCAGGAGGGGGCTTCCTTCGTCACCCTCACGGAATACGGTGAATTAAGAGGGTGTATCGGCGCCTTGGAGCCCTACCAAGCATTGGTGCAAGATGTATGCGAGCATGCGGCTGCAGCAGCCATGGATGACTATCGGTTTACTCCGGTCTCGCCAGACGAGGTGGCTCAGCTTGTCATAGAAATATCGCGCCTGACCATTCCCCAGCCACTGCAATACCGTCAACCGGCAGAATTGTTAACCTGCTTGAAACCGGATAAAGATGGGGTAATTCTGCGCGATGGAATTCGCCGGGCGACCTTCCTGCCCCAGGTGTGGGAAAAGCTGCCAGATCCTGCGGCGTTTCTATCCCACCTGTGCGAGAAGATGGGGGCGCCTTCCGACCTGTGGCGGCGCAAAATCCTGCAGGTTTTCACCTACCAGGTTGAAGAATTCAAAGAGGAAAAAACCTAACCAGCCGCGGTTTTCATCTACCGAAGGATTCTTTCATCTAAAAGTGGACGAAACGATCCACTTTGACGACAAAGATAGTGGCGCGTTTGGTGTTTGGTTCAGGTGGCGTGGAACAGTTACTGCGGATAATATCCAGGGCGCTGTCAACGTGTTCGTCGTCCAGGCCGATGAGCAGGGTAGTTTGTCCACGCCGTAGGAACCCGCCGGTCGAGGCAATCGAAGTGACCCGAAAATTTGACGAGGTCAGCGCACGGGATACATTATCGCAATCTGAATCGCGTATGATAGCAATGATCAGTTTCATGATCACATCTCCTCAAAATGTTCGACTTCGACTGAGAATATGGTAGCTCCTCCCACAGTGATCGGTGTGGGCGCTGGTAGGGGAAGGGGAGCGCTTTCGAGGGGGACTGCGATGAATTCCACGCGTTGACGGCAGCTTTCGTGGAGGGAATCGATAGCGGTTTGCTGGCGCGCCTGGTCGACGCTGATAAGCAGGGTCGCATTCCGTCTACCCAGGAATCCTCCTATACTCGGGAGGCGTGTGGCGGTCAAGCCCAGTTTCGATAATGCATTTTGGGCCATTTCCAAATCCTGGGATTGCACCACGGCGATGAATAAAAATTTTCCTTCTGGGGTACTAGTTGGTTCGTTCATCGGTCTCCTTTCACTTTTCAATACCTAATCAGGAGAAAGATACTCTATGCGGTCCGGGACCACTAACGGTAATCACCTGGCCACCCGGGTAAGTTACCACCGTATCTTTTGGATGGCGTGTAATTGTTATCCCTTGATATTTTACCGTAACTGGCCAGGAAAATGGGTTAAATCCCTGAAGAATCAACTGGTCAGCTTGAATGCTTTTTATCCCTAAAATTTGTAGGAAAAGACCCAGTGGAGGAAGGCCACGCAGGATATTGGTTTCCCCAAAAGGTTGTCCGGTTTGAGCGTCGTAACACTCTCGAAAAGTCCCATATTGGCGGAAGGAAGTAAGAATCCCATTCATTAATCGGGTGAAAATATCAGCAGCCTCGCGAATGTAACCGCTATCCACCAGCCCTTCGATAATCAGTTGATTCCAGGGCAGGGAGATGTAAGCCTGGTTGCCAGGTTTAGATGCAGTAGCAAGGCCAGGGCAAAGGGGGATACCAAAGGGCAGCAAATACCGTTTTAACAGGGTATTTTCGATCATTTTTTTGGACTTTTCGATTCCAGGCAGGCCGGCCCAAAGAGGGAGCAGCAGCGTCATATCTTCCAGGGTATAGTCAGGGGTGGCAATGGACCCCTTTCCTCCTTCAGGCAACCTTTTAACGGCGAGCCGGGTGACTGCGTTGAACAAATTGCGGCTGGTGTAGCGCGCCTGCCCATTGTTCCACGCTAACCTGTCTGGAATGGTTTCTTCGACCAGCTCACCATTTGCGGATTTTCCGTGAATAGTCATACCGGCGACCAGGGTTTTTTCAGCTGGAGCGATGAGGCTCAGTAACAGACGCTGCGGTTTCCTGAAAATTTTCCTGAGCGTAAATTCACCCACCTGATCGAATTCAAAAATTGGACTGGAAACCAGGCTGAAATGAGTCTGGAAATCGCGATACCGGTAGGTATTCGACCGGCCATCCCAGCAGGCCGACACAGATTGCCGAAGGATGATCAGGCGTTCGTTCAACCAGGTGAGAGCGTCCTCATCACCAATCAGGAAGGCAATCTTAATCAGGCTCAGGCATTCCCGGTAAAGAAAAGCGCCCAGCGAAGGGCTTTCCAGGGTGGATATATCCAGGCCCTGAGAGCGCGGGTTCCAACAATCGTAGATAGGCGCATCTTCTGCCCCTGACTGAACTGGATGATTCCACTCCGGGAATCCATCACCATCCCGATCATGTTCCGGTTGGAACCAAACTTTATAGAAGCGCAGCAACGCTGGAAAAATTTCACTTAGCCAGGCATGGTCGGTCTTGTATCGGTCGATCTGGCAGACCAGGGTAGCCAGTACGGGTTGTGATAGGAGGCGGCTGCGCTGTCCTGCCAGTCCAGGTTTCCAATCGACGAACCCTTTTTCGTCTTGGGTCGAAAGAAAATTACGTAATATTCCTTCAGCAAGATACGTACCCCCGGGCAGGATCAGGCTGTTGAGATAATAGGCGTCCAAAGCGCTCTGGCCATTCCAATGGTAAGCATAATCGCTGCCATCCCCGCATGGTGAAAAACCCTGATCGGGTTGGCGGTTTAGGACAAATGAATGAAAAGGCAGCCTTTCATTCCCCGGATAGAATAATGTCCAGGCAATTTTCTGTGATAAGGCAAAAGCCGCATTCCATTCAGGGTCGCCGGTAGTGATCTCCATCCACTGTGAGGCATTCAGCCGTTCAACCTGGGCAATTTCGGCGTCCCAGGAGCGGGCGGTGGCGACCCGGGCGGCTTTGAACGAGGTTTCGGCGTCAGTCCTGGCAGCCAGAGCCCAGGTGAACCAGTGTGATTCTCTCGGAGAGGTCTCGACTTCGACCACCAGGCCAGGGAAAGGACCCGTTCCAGGCTGGGCGCCGCCGGATAGGAAACAAACCAGTGAAAGGTCACCAGTTTTACCTTCCAGTACGTTGTTCATACCAAACTGTACGACTGCCATACCCGGCCCTTCTTCCAGCGGGCTGAGCTGGCTTACCCATTCGGTATTAAATTTTTCCACCTGGCTGCCCAGGTTGGTGATGGTGATCCTGCCGCAAACTGTCAGCGAATCGAGCGCCCAATATTCGGCCATAACTTCTAGGCATGCAAAGGGTTTATATTGAAGAGAGATGTAATTAGGATAAGACCTGAGCAGGCGCGGTTGAGCGTTATAAGCAGATGGATCGATCAAACTGGAATTATTACAGGAGAACCTGGGAAAAAGGCGCATCGAGCGAGCACGCAGACCAAGTGTGCTTTGCAACGACAGCGAGGCTGGTTCTCCACCGCCTGCAACCAGTTCCCAGATAATATCATTGGCATAGTCGGGCTGGCACAAGCGTGCATCAGCAGCCAATTGCAAGGTGGGAAAAAATCGCACATTAGGGCTGCCTGGTTCCATTCCACCATTGTAAGAGGAGTCCGCCAGCAGGTCAAATGGTACAGCAGTTTATTGGTGTGCGAAATGTGCTAGAATTCGGATATGAGTAACATCCCTAACGACCAGAAACACGTGCCAGCATCGAAAGAAATTCCCACTCAGCCTGGCGAACGCCTGCGCCGTTTGATTAACGCAGTCCAGCTTGATGATAATATTGAGCAGAAGAAATCCGGGGGTGAGGAAAAAAATTCCAGCCAGCCAGTGATTCCCGCAGATCAAGGACAGGTGGGGGACGCCGACCAAACCGGGCCGGTACAGTCACAGCCAGACCTTCCTCTAGCCACTGAGCCTGGACAACCTGGTGAGTGGTTTGGCCAAAAGGAGGAGGAATTGCCCTCCGGTGATGGTCAGGCAGAGACAATTCCACCGCAACATATCGATCCGTTTTTACCGGATCTAAATTATCCAACCCCACCCAACCCTCACCGTGGGGAGGAGATCACTGTAACCCCTCCACCAGGAGGAACGCGCGGTACTCCCCTGCCCAGGCGAGTTGAAGAAGTAGACATCAACGCCACACATGTCACTCCGGTAGTTTATACTCCTCCACCGCAGGCTTCCGGGCATATCTCGCCGCGGACAAACCAACCGAGACGCACATCGTCCAGGCAGGCGCGGCTTCCTGTTGAAAGATATATCCCACAGTCGCCGCCACCCCCTCCACCGCCACTGTTGGGGCAGGTGGTCGAAACGACCCCTGAGGCCGGGTCTGGTAGTTGGAAGAAGTCGTTCGGCTGCCTGTTACGAGGGACGATCACGACCCTTTTCATTGCCGTGGTTTTTCTGGTCGGGGCAGGTTCCTACCTGGTTTACCAATATTTTTCAATCGCCAGCGCGCTTCCCAGTGTGGATGACCTGCGCCAGCGCGCTTCTCAATTCGAAACGACGCGCATTCTAGATCGCAACAATAACGTACTTTATGAAATGATCGACCCCAATGCCGGGCGGCGGACTTATGTAAAACTGGACAAAATATCGCCTTTTCTGATCGCGGCTACCCTTGCCACAGAAGACAAGGAATTTTACAACCATCCCGGTTTCGATCCGGTGGCTATCCTACGCGCTCTATGGCAGAACTACACTTCAGGAAACGTAGTTTCAGGCGCTTCTACGATCACCCAGCAGCTTGCTCGTGCCCTGCTGTTGACTTCCAGCGAGCGCTCCGAGCAGACCGTTCAACGGAAAGCCCACGAAATTGTCCTGGCCTCGGAAATAACCCGCCGCTACAGCAAAGCAGAAATCCTTGAGCTTTATTTAAACGAAATTTACTATGGCAACCTGGCTTATGGCATCGAAGCTGCTTCTGAGACTTACTTCAATACGACCGCTAATAAACTGACCTTGGGCCAGGCGGCATTTTTAGCCGGCCTGCCGCAGGCTCCTTCGGTCTACGATATCTTTACCAACCGGGATGCTACACTGGCACGCCAGAAACAGGTATTGGTGCTTGCTTACCAGGACAGCCAGGAAAAACAGTGTATTTTTGTCAGTAATAATATCCAGGCCGTCTGCATCGATGCAACGCAGGCGACTGAAGCAGCCCAGGAAATTGAACAAGATAAGTTCAAGGTGAATGAGAATGATATGCGCTACCCGCATTGGGTAAATTACATCCGTTCCCAATTGGAAGCGCTGTTTGGGGCGCAAACTATCTACCGCTCCGGGTTTACCGTGTACACGACCCTTGACCCGGGTTTGCAGGACCAGGCAGAACAAATTGTTAAGGCACAGGTTGATTCACTGGTTGATCTCAACGTGCAGGATGGGGCCTTGGTGGCAATCCGCCCATCCACCGGTGAGATCCTGACCATGGTCGGGTCGGCTGATTTTAATAATGACGCAATCTCAGGCCAGGTCAACATGGCAATCAGCCCACGGCAGCCGGGCTCATCGATTAAACCGCTCACTTACGTAGCAGCTTTCGAACGTGGTTGGACACCTTCTACTCTGATCTGGGACGTTCCCAGTGAGTTTCCTCCTTCGGGAAACGCAGATGACCAGCGCCAGCCTTATATTCCGGTTAATTATGACGTCACTTTCCATGGACCAGTCACGGTCCGCACTGCCCTGGCTAATTCTTACAACATTCCTGCGGTAAAGACGTTGCAATTTGTAGGTATTTATGATAACCAGGTTGGTTCTGGGAAACCGGGTCTGATCAGTTTCGCAAAACGGATGGGCATTACCACTCTGACGAGGGATGATTACGGCCTTTCGCTGACCCTGGGTGGGGGCGAAGTGACCCTACTGGAGCTGACCAGCGCATACGGGGTGTTCGCTAACGCCGGGCGTAGGATGCCTCCCGTGTCGATCACCAAAATCGTCGATTTTACCGGAAACGTGGTTTATGAGTATAAACCTCCCGCTGGCGACCAGGTGATCCATCCTGAGCATGCCTACCTGATCAGCTCGATCCTGTCCGATAATGATGCCCGTACACCTGCATTTGGGCCGAACTCGGTGCTGAACTTGCCTTTCCAGGTAGCGGCTAAGACAGGCACTAGCAATAATTTCCGTGACAACTGGACCCTTGGCTATACTCCTGACTTAGTGGTAGGGGCGTGGATTGGCAATGCGGATTACACCCCCATGGTGCATACCACCGGTGTGACCGGCGCAGCGCCGATCTGGGCAGAATTTTTCAAGCAGGCTGAAGAAAATCTGACCGGTGGTCATCCCACCCCTTTCAGCCGCCCGGCTGGGGTGGTGGATCGGGTTATCTGTGAGCTATCCGGTACAGAACCTTCTGAGTGGTGCCCGACGCAGCGTAATGAAGTCTTCGCCAGTGACCAGCTTCCCCTCAAGAAAGACAATGATCTATGGCAGAAGATTAATGTTGACACCTGGACGGGTTTGAAAGCCTCGTCCGCCTGTTCGGAATTTACCGAAGAAAAAATGGTCGCCAACGTTACCGATCCTTGGGCGATAAAATGGCTCCAGGATACGGATGATGGGAAGGCGTGGGCTGAAAAGGCCGGTTTCCCTGACCCAATCACATTCACACCTAAACGGGAGTGCAATTCGGACGATCCGCATGCCACTGTCCAACTTCCCGGCCTGGAGGATGGGCAAGTGATCACCAGTGTTCCACTTGATATTTATGCCATAGTGGATGCTACGGATGGTTTCAAGCAATTTTCATTGCAGTATGGCAAAGGTAGTAATCCCGGAGATTGGAAAACCTTGAAGGATGGTTTCAAATCGCCGATAAAACAGCCCGAACAGATTTACTCGTGGGATATGAAGGGGGTCAAATATACTGACATTTCCTTGCGTATTCATTTGGATGGGGACGGCGGCGGTTATGCAAATAAACAAGTGCACCTGGTATTGAACCTGCCCACTCCGACGCCCACACCCACGCGCACACCAACCCGCACGCGCACACCAACCAGCACGCGAACTCCCAGCGACACTCCAACCTCCCTGCCGATGCCTACAGATACGCCGGTTCCACCCTCTCTGACACCTTCAGATACGCCTTCCGCCCCTTAGAACTCTTCTTGGATTTCTCTGGCGTCCTCAAAACATTGTCATTTGGATAGGGCTTTCCAGAATTGGAGGATCTGCGCCTAGCAGTTCTTCCCATAAGGCCAAGGAAAGGTCGCCTCGTTCGGCTAACTGGCGCAAGTAGCGGAATTTGAGGAAGCGCCAGCCTTTCGCCACTGCCTCAGCCAACCGCGGATCCCGTTTTAGCTTATAGGCCAGCAGGTTCGAGCGACTGCCTGGGACGACCAGGACACATCTATGCGGAGTTACAGGCGCATCACTCAGCACAAAACGAGAGATGATGCTGGAGGCGATCGGGTAAAAGCGAAAAACCTCACCTGATGTTCTATCATTCCAGATGAGTGGATGCTCTCCTTGCCATTCGTAACCCAAACGTTCTGCAATGCGGGCTAATAACTGGTGGACTAAAAACAGGTCTGCCTTTCGGGATGCAGCGGATTCGTTTGACCGTAAATGCCAGCAACCGAAGGGGATAGGTGTAACTTCGGCGTACGAGTCCAGACAGGTCTTAATCAGATCGATAGGTGGCGTCATCAAGCCAGGAAAAGCCTTACACATAGCTTCGTCCACTTCAGCTAGAGGACAGTCATGATGCTTCTGCAGGAAATGTACTAATTCAATTTCAACCCGGTCGGCCAGCGTCAATTCATTTTCTGGGGGAGTGGACAACCACCACTGTCCAATTTCCAGGTTTGGTGAGGTGCTTTCATACCTTTTCAGAAAACCGGGTTCAGTAAAGACCTGATTGATGCTCGGATGGATATGGGTCAGGCTGTCAAACGGAATTTGGGTTTTGTTTTTTGGCAAAGCACCCTGAGCGGAAAGGGATTCCAGGCAGCCTGCAAAAAGGTTCATGTATGACGCGGGTTCATTACGTTCTGAAAGGTTCCTGGTGATAGCGTCCTGGCAAATCTCTGCGACAGGCAGCCGTAGAGAAGGGATGTTCTCGCCGGCGCGCCAGAGCACCTGGGCAAATTCCTGTTCTGCCCTCAGGGCTAATCCCTGCAAATCGAATCCTGCCGCTTCCCCAGCTACCACAGCCGCGGCCAGGAATCCAGGTACCAGCTCGGGCAATAAGCCAATCAAAGTGAAGTGGTCGGGAGCGTTCTTGCGTAAAGTGGTGAATGAATTGTGCAACGCCACGGTATGCCAGTTCCAGTCGTAGCGCTGGCGCTCCAACGAACCTTTAAGTGGTAGGACTGCGTCCTTTCCCCACAACCAGCCTGACCAGATCGCCGAAAGAGTCCAAAAAGCCTGGTTAGGGCGGGGAAAAACGCCGATGGCAGCTACAGGTTGCATTGTATTCGGGAGGGGTAGCAAAGCTCGCAATCGCCCAGGATAAAGACAAATCCCACCTTCTTCAGACTGTGGTAAATGCGGCCAGCGGGTAAGGGTTACCGGCTGTTTCTGGGAAGTCCAGGTTTGAATAGATTTTTCGAGCGCCGTCCACAGGTTGTTCTCACGGAATTGAGGCGGGGTGGCTAACTGGCGCGGTCGCTGGCGGGCCGAGGGGTACGGCCATAACGAATTCGCCTCATCACAGATCACCAGGGCCATGGCGGACAACAGCCGGCGGTGGTTATCTGTGATCGGTAAGCCTTCAATCCGGTTAATCAGGGTGTTGAGGAAATATAATGGCCGGGCCAGGTAGGTATTGAGGGCTTCTTCAATGCCTTCCTGCAGATTTTCCAGTCCCAGGTTGACGCGTTCAAAGGCGCGCGCCCGGTGCAGGCTGGGATTCCCGGGAATAGAAAGGCGTTCAAGGTCACGCGGTGTGATTGGCCTTTCACCTTCATCACCGCACTGAAGGCAGCGATACAGGCGCGCATAAGGTTGGGTTTCACCCCGTTTCCACAAAAACGCCTGGGCCTGAATCGTCTGGCCGCAAGCGGCGCACTCGGTCTGGTAAAGAGATTGGAGGTGGGTTTCCAGGCGTTCGGCCCCACGGCGCAAGTCGCTCAGCGCAGATAGAGCGGCCTGCAGGCTGGCAATTGGGGGCGCGCTGGCCAGGATTTCAAGGATGAGACTCAACACAGGATTGTTACTTGCAACCAATACTTTATAACCTGCTCTGGCAGCCTCCAAGGGTAAAATGGGAGTTGATCCGAAAGGATCAAGCACCCAATCGCCGGGTTTGACGAAGTCCTTCAGCCAGGCAGAAACCATTCCCGGATAGACCGGGGGTAAATAACGTGCCAACGGCAGGTCAATTTCTGTAACTATACCCGGTAGATAAGGGAACGTAAGGTGATTCATATATTAACATGAGTATAATAATCTTGACATAAAAAAACCAGTCCTAATCTGGTTGATGAGAATCCACAGACATTTCATAGAGATATTATAGATGGTTGAAACTGATCGTCCTTTGGTTTTTTCGGCAAAGATTGTTAATTGGCGTATGTGGCTTCCCCTGGTTGTTGTGATGATCTTCCTGGCGATTTCTACCTTGGCGAATATTGCCGTACCTTTGTACGCTTTCAGCGTTAGTGAAGGTTTTAGATTTAACGCCTTCTTCTTGCCCTATCTGGCAGGTTTATTCTACCTGGGCTCCAGTATCTGGATCTTCAGTGTCCGCCGGCAGCAGACAGTCGGACGGATTTTTACCGTCTTCTGCGCTTCCGTCGCCCTGGTTTTTAGTGGAATTTACGTCTGGGGGCTGACCCAAAATTTTATCTGGGCCTGGTTAGCTGGAGTTGGCATGGTCTTCGGCGGGCCCAGTTTCATCGATTTAGCCTTCCAATTCCCACATGAGGACAGCCAGATTTCCACACATCCTCTTTGGCGATTGATCCCCTTCGGTGCTGCCTCCATCCTGGTGGTTTTGATCTTAGTCACTCGGATTGGATTATTCTTTGATTTAGATGTTGTGTTTACGTGTGCCTGTGTCGTGTTCGGATTGGCCTGGCTAATTTTGCGCCGTGAGAAAATTCCTTTTCCGTTTGAACGCGAGCAAATAAATGTGGTCCTTTTGAGCAGTCTGGTTTCTTTCGGGCCGGTTGCCCTTGGTTTTGTGGCCAGCCTGAT
>Ga0187886_1001991_pt1 | contig 17139 bp, 13 predicted proteins | sample June2016WEW_20_1_FD_133001 | JGI IMG/M metagenome (GOLD analysis project Ga0187886, IMG submission 133001) | Peatland microbial communities from SPRUCE experiment site at the Marcell Experimental Forest, Minnesota, USA - June2016WEW_20_150 | ecosystem: Environmental > Terrestrial > Soil >... | reverse complement strand
CGGTGCAAACGCCCGCCCCCACGCCGGCTCCGGTGCAAACGCCCGCCCCCACGCCGGCTCCGGTGCAAACGCCCGCCCCCACGCCGGCTCCGGTGCGAACGCCCGCCCCCACGCCGCAGCCCACTCCGGTCCCCTCGGCGACGGTTCTGGGCGGAGCGGGCGCGGGCACGTCGACGGAAGGCCCGACGGCCTCCGGCTCGCCGGGATCCGGTGGGGCGTCGTCGGGCTCCGCGGCAGCCACGTTAAAGGTCGGAGAGCTGGCCGCCGTGCTCCTGCCCGGCGAGGCGGCTGAGGGCGCCACGGGTATCGGCAGGCCGGGCGGAGGGGTGGCCGGCGTCTTCGATTATCAGCCCGCGTCGGCCGCAGAGCTGCTCCGTGCGCTCGTTCCGACGATCGCGACCGCCATCGCCGGGACAGCGGCATGGGCGGCCTTCGTCCTCTTTGGCAAGCGCCGCCGCGACGACGAGCCGGAGTCCGACCCGGCCCTGGCCGCCGCCGCTGCCGCCGGTTACGAGGGCGGGGCCGTGTCCGGGCTGGAGCCGGTGGACGAATCGATGCTGCCGCGCTGGCGACGGCCCTCGCTGCAACAGGTCCGCAGGACGGACCCTCTTCGAGTCGTCGCGGACGCGCCCCCCCACCTGTCCTTCGAGGCCGCCGGCGTTGCGCCGCTCGAAGACTTCGAGCGGCGCCAGATCGGCTATCGGCTGGTGCGCCTCCTCGACTCGCCCGATGAATTGCGAGCCCAGGAGATCGGCATCCTCGACCAGGGAGACGAGGTCCAGCTCCTGCGACGGCACGGGGTCTACTGGCTGGTTCTCTGCCCGGACGGCCGGCAGGGCTGGGTGCATCGCATGGTTCTGGCAGACCCGGCTACGGCCCAGGTCGCCGAGGCCGAGCTGCCGGAGCCCGAGCCCTACGTAAGCGACGCCGGCTACGAGATGCCGGGGCTCGACGAGCTGGCCGGGGAGCCCAGCACCGACGGACTGCTCGAGGCCTACATGAAGGCGAGGGGCGACGTTGTCCGGTCGATGGGCGACGACCAGCCGGTCGCGCCCGAGCCTCTCGCCGAGAGTGGCGAGGTCTCCGCGGAGCCGCCACAGGTCGCTCCGGATGCGGCCGCAACAGCCCCTACCGTCGTCGAGGAGCCTTCCGCGGGCCAGGCTCCCGCCGCAGAACCAGAACGTGCTGGTGCGCGATATTCGGGACGAAAGAGCGCGGGTAGCCGTAAGGCCTCAACCGCGTCCCGGCCTGGTACCAAATCACGTCGCCCTTCACGACGAAGCCAGCGCGAGTCGCTCGATCCGCCAGATCAGAGCCAGTGAAGACGTAGCGTCCATCCTGATAGGCGTCACGGACTATCACAGCCGCGTAGCGGTCACGCCGCAGCACTCGCGCCAGCTGGCCCAGGACATCCTCCATCCGGTCCAGGCTGCTAGGGCTCCGAGACTCGGTCGAAGGAGCCCGGCCAGACCAGCGCGACACCGTGAGCGCTGCAAAGAGCCAGCCACCGGCCTTCCAAGGGTTCACGCTCCACAGCGAGGACCGGCCTGACTCGGCGTCCGGCTTCTTCCAGCATGGCCTGGTAGTGAAGGACCTGCCCGAGTCCGAGCCTCAGCTGCCGAGCCTCGTTCCTGCGATTGAGGCTCTTCACTTCTGCGACGAACAGGCACCCGCTGTCCTCCCAGGCCAGGTCGAAGTCGGCGCCGCCGATGGGAGACACGGGCTCGAAGCCCTGCGCCTGCACCCAATCCGCGAGGGCGTTCTGGGTCCGGGCATGTGCCCCAAGGGCCCGATCAACCGCATTCGGATCGATCTCGAACGGATCCCGTGGTGCCGTCGCAGGTTCCTCGTTTGCCCTTCGATACGGCGCCACGACGGCAGCCGCGCCATCTGCCTCGAGCGGCCTCGCTTCCCGAGGGACGGGCCCGAAGGCAAGTTCGAACACCGCGGCTTCGTCGTCCCAAGACACGATGATTGCCCTTTGGACGGCCCTTGTTCGACCACCATCTGAGTTTGTGATAACGAAGATCGGGAGGCTCAGGCGCGCGGCTCGCTTGGTGGCTTCGATGGAAGCGGCGTCCCGGCCACTGCGCTCCGTGGTTGGATAGTGGAAAGTCAGGCCCGCGGCAGTGAGGTCTTCGGCGTACTGGGTCCCGGTATGAAGAAGGCTCACCGTCAGGGGAGCCAAGTCCGGACCGTATTGACTCGTTCGCGGCGCGTCAGTCCAGACGCCATGGCCGCCTCGGTAGATGCCCAGCTCGCGCAGGAGATCGGGGGCCACGCTGGTTGGACCGCCGTGAGCCAGCAGGGCGTTCCACTGGCGTTCACGGTACTCAGACTCGGTCACGCGCCCAGTTCGCCGAGCCTCAGCCAGGGCCGCAATCCCAGGGGCAGTGATCACGAGTGGCGCATGTGACCCTGCGTAGGTGACGAAACCGGCCCCCGAGAGACTCGCAGAGGAATCACGATGCGAGGTCAGATTCCTGACCTTCTGGTCGAAGTAGGTGTCCCTTGCTCCTCGGCTCTCGACCAAGGTGGCATCGTGGCCAGCGGGCGCCAGCCTCTCCCGGAGACGCGACCGCAAGTCGCTCGTGGTGAGGCCAGCCGGTTGCTCGGCAAGCAGTTCGAGGGCGGCGAGACGGAGATCGCCTTCGTCGTATTGCGTCACGCAAGACTCCCCCTGAAGCTCCGACCTGAGCCTGATCCACCCTTCTCGGCCTACGGTCGCTGGAAGATGACGATGTACTGGTGCGCGATGTTCGGGATGTAGTTGTACGGATACCCGTAGGGCCGTAGGCGGGTCCCGGCCTGGTACCAGATGATCTCACCCTTAGGCACCAGTCCGACGCGCTTCGCGCGCCTTGCGAGCTCCGCGTGGGTGAACACGTACTCGCCATTCTGGTAGGCGTTGCGGACGATCACAGCCATGTACTTGGTTGATCGCAGTAGCCGGAAGCACCGGGCGAAGACCTGCTCCATGGCGTCGAGGTAGGCCTCGAAGTCGGGCAGATTGGCGAGATCGCGTTCCTCAACCGACCGCATGTAGTAGTCCGATCGGCGGTTGGAGTGGGTTTCGGAGTAGGCTCCACCGGCACTGCCACTCATGGTCTGACGAAGGTGGATGTTGTAGGGCGGATCGGTGGCGATGAAGTCGAAGGCCTGCTCACCAGCCTCGATTTGGGAGCCATCCGCCGCTTCGACTGCCTCGCCGGCCAACCACGCATCCATAACCTCAACACAGTCACCCACGACCATGGGCTGCGACATCAGCCGCGGGTTCTCGATCAGAACCTGGTCGTAGATGTCCGCCCACTCCTGGCTGATCTCGATGCCCACACAGCGGCGTGGCCCTGCATCGGCTATTGAAGCTCCGATCAAGGTGCCTCCCACCCCGGCGAACGGATCGAGCACGCGTCCATCGGACTTTGTGAAGAACTCAATGAGCTGGGCCATGAGCTGGGGCGGCTTGTTCGCACCGTGAGCCTTGCGTAGCTTGTGGCTGTAGATCGACGGATAAGCCGTGGGCAAGACCGACTTGGTGAAATACAGCCAGCGCTCGCCGCTCATCTCATTCAACCGGTTCCTTGGATGAACCGGCGCCCGAACAAGGACGTCAGGGGCGATCTCCTCGGCCAACTCCCAGGGCAGAGCCAGGCGGCTATCTGTTCTCAGCACTGGCAGTTCCTCACTTCTGCGCGTCGGAACTGGCTTGTCCCGACTGCCTCGCGGCGACAGCCATGCGGACTGCCTCCTTCTCTCCGTACCGATCAGCGGTCGTCTTCAGCACGGGAGCGAGGAGGCCTTGCATGCGTGTTCCCTGCACCCAGGCGGCGGCATCGAGGACGTCGTAGACCTCGACGGGGACTCGGATGTTGACCTGGCGGGCGGGAGAGGAAGTCCTCATTGCTACATTCTAGAGCGTAGCATACGGGAGCGCAACAACTATACGAAACGACCGCCCTCGCAAGCTCGCTATCGGGTTACCCTTACCAGATCGAGGGGACGGACGGGGCGCCGCACCGTGCGGGGCCCAATCAGGGACCTCGACTAGATGACCAACAGCCACGACCGAAGCGGCGGGAGCCGCAGCTTCGATGGACACCCGCCGCACCGCCGGCTCTGGAGCGACCGCTTCGTAGGTCGCGAGCGCCAGCTGGAGCAGATCGCCGTCGGGCTGCAGGGCGCGGTCGAGGGCAAGCCCAGTGCCCTCGTGCTGTCCGGCACCGCCGGCCTGGGTCTCAGCCGCCTTCTCGGAGAGACGCGCCGGCGCATCGGCGCTCTGGCCGAGCCGTTCGCGGACGTCCACGGCGTGGCGATGCCCGCAACGTCGGGCGTCCCCTACGCACCGGTCACGGCGGCCCTCGAGCACCTCCTTACGCCCATCTCCGACGAGACGCTCGCGACCCTGGTCGGTTCGGCAGGCGACGCCATCGCCCGGCTGGTGCCGAGCCTTCGATCGCGACTGGACGATCTGGAGCTGCTTCCGGACCGGCCGCGGATCGCCGCTCCGGAGTGGCGCGAGGCGCGCATGTTCGAGGCCGTCCTGGGTTTGCTGGAGCGGCTGGGTGAGCGGCAGCCAGTGGCCGTGCTGCTCGAGGATCTGCACCACGCCGATGCCGCGACCCGCGGCCTGGTGACGTTCCTGGCCCGCGTCACGCGCGGCCAGCGGGTCGTGCTCATCGTCACGTACCAGCCCGACCGGCTGCTCCGCTCGGACCCGTTGCGGGCCACGCTTTCGGCTCTCGCCACGTCGCCCGCGGTCACGAGTATGGAACTGCCCCCGCTCGAACGGGTCGAGCTGAGCCAGCTGATAGAGGCGATAGAGGGCTCCCGGCCCTCGTCGACCACGCTTCTCCTGGTCTCCGAGCGATCCCGCGGCAATCCGCTCGTGGCCGAGGAGCTGCTGGCGGCGCGCCACGAGCAGCTGGGCGTGTCGCTTTCGGGCTCGTTCGAGCGGCTCGTCATCGCCCGGGCCGCGCTCCGCTCGCCGGAGTGCCGCCGGGTGCTGCGGCTGCTGTCACTGGCCGGGTCGATGGTCACGCTGCCGACGCTGATGGCCATGGCCTCGGAGTTCGAGCGCCGGGCGCCCGCCCGGCCGCCCCGATCGGCCGTTGGGATGCACCAGGGCGACGGTCTCGAATCGGACATCGCGGCAGGTGTGGCCGAGGCGCTGGAGTACGGCTTCCTGATCGAGGCGGAGGGCGGACCGTACGGGGACGCTGGGGGCGGCCTCGGCGGCTCGACGGCCGAGCCGGGCCGGGAGAAGGCCCACGGGCCGGAGCGGGAGTCGCGGGCGGATTCGCGCGGATCCGCGGCGCAGGAACCCAGCCGGGAAGAGCGACCGAGCCAGCGCTCGCGTGCGGCCGAGGCTGCGGCCCGGCCGCCCACCGCCGAGCGACGCATCGGCTTCCGCCACGAGCTGATCGCGGAGGCGATCGCGGCCGACCTGCTTCCGGCCACGCGGCGCCGATACCACGTCGCTCTCGCGGACGCCTGGGAGCTGGAGCCCGATCCGCAGCCGGCCATGGCGCTGGCCCACCACCTTGCCGCTCGCGACATGTCGGCAGCCGAGAACGCGGCTCTGGCGGCCGCGGCGGCGGCCGAGACGATGGACGCCGGCGCCGACGCACTGGCCCACTACGAGCTGGCCCTGGGCCTGTACGAAATCGCCCTCCACGATGAGACGGTCCCTCGCCTGCCGGACCTGTACGTCCGATCCGCGGAGGCCGCCTTCGCCGCGGGCGAGCCGACCCGGGCCGCGGCGTATGCCGAGGCGGCCGCGGCCGCACTCGACGATCCACGGGAGAGGCACGCCCTCGGGCTCGTGATGGAGGCACTGGGCCGCTACCGGCGAGCCTCCGGCGATCACGATGGAGCCCTCGCGGCCTACCGGCGGGCCGTCGAGCTCGTGCCGGCGGAGCCAACCGCCAGTCGCGCTCGGGTGCTCGCCGCGCTGGCCCAATTCCGGATGCTGGAGGGCGTCTTCTCGGAGGCCAAACGCTATGCCCAGGAAGCCGTGGAGGTCGCCACTGTCGTCGGCGAGGAGGCGCGCCAGGAGCTTCTGCACGCGACCTGCACCCTGGCCGTGGCCGAGGCCTGGGGCGAGGACCCCGAGCCGGCCGTTGAGATGCTGCGCCAGACGCGCGACCAGGCCGCGGAGCTTGGCCACCTGGACGATCTGTTCCGCGTGTACGCCAACCTGACCACCGTTCTGGATCTCCTGGGCCGGCGCGAGGAGGCGATCGCGATAGCCATTGAAGGCATCGCCGAAGCAGAGCGGGCCGGGCAGGCCACCGTCTACGGCAACTTCCTGCGGGCCAACGCCGCCGACTCGCTCTTCTTCCTGGGCCGCTGGCCGGAGTGCCGTCAGCTCTGCCTCGATGCGCTGAGCTGGAATCCCGTCGGCATCTGGTTCCTGTCATCGCTCCTGCCTCTGGCGACTCTCGAAGTCGCGACGAGTGCCGGCGAGTATGCCGGCCGGTTGCTGGGCCAGGTCCTGCTCGCCATCGAAACGGTCCAGGATCCCCAGTACTCGGTTCCGGCCCAGCAGGCTGCGGCGGCCTACGCGCTGTGGCAGGAGGACCTGCTCGACGCCCACCGCGCCGCCGAACGTGGGTGGCTGCGCGTCAGCGACACGGAGGACTGGCTGCAGATGGCTCGCATGGCCTCGACCTGCCTCGAGGTCGACGCCACGATCGCCCAGGACGCCCGCCGGCGCCGCGACTTCGTCACGCTGGCGAGCGCCCGGGAGCGGAGCTTGCCCGTCTTTCTGCGAGCCGAGGCCGTCGTCCGCGCTTGCGGCGTCTCCCCCAAGGCCGGCTCGCGCAGACAGGCGGATCTCGCCATCAGGACCGCCAGGGCCTTCCGATCCCGCCTCGAAGGCCGCGACGACCCGGCAACGTGGTCTGCGCTCGCAATCGACTGGGCCGAGCTCGGCGATCCGTACGAGGCTGCCCGGGCCCGCTGGCGTGAGGCTCAAGCCCTGCTCGACCAGGCCCGCGGGCGGTCCACCCGGACCGTGGCCCGGGAGCCACTCACCGCGGCCGCGGAAGCTGCCTACGAGCTGGGGGCGTGGCCGTTGCTGCGGGCCGTGGCCGAGCTCGCGCGACGGGCGATGCTGCCGCTGCCCAAGCAGATCGAAGCTTCTCTGGAGGGCCGCCGGGCGTCGGGCGTCGCGTCACGCTCGGCCGGAAGCCGGGCCGGCGGTCCGTCGAGGCCGATGCGAGTTCCGGCTCTCGCTCGGCATACGCCGTCTGGCCTGCCGGCCGGGCTCGCTCCAAGATCGGGCTCCGGCGTTGTGGCCGATTTCGTCGCCCCAACGAGCCGGCCCGCACCGCACGATTTCGGACTCAGCAAGCGCGAGACCGAGGTCCTGGCTCTGATCGCGGAGGGACGGAGCAACCCGGAGATCGGTCGCCAGCTGTTCATCACCCGCAAGACCGTGGCGGTGCACGTGAGCAACATCCTGGCGAAACTCGGGGTCTCCGGACGAGTCGAAGCGGCCGCAGCTGCCATCAGGCTGAGCCTCACCGACCACGACTGAGCGGGGAGAACGCGGCGCCCCCTCGAACTCGCCCAACTACGAAGAAACCCGGACTCGAGGTCCGGGTCTCTTGCGCCGCTACCGGCCTACACCCACCAGCGCTTGCCCATAATGTGATGACCAAGCACCAGGAAGACCGGAGCCAGGGCGTAGAACGTCCATTGCGCCCGTCGCAATGCTAGCTTCACCGCCGACTCCTTCAGACCATCGATGGCGCGCCCGTGCAGGCTACGCAGGAACGACAACGATATACCTCGACGTCGAATACTCAATCGCCATTCCGTACGGGGGTACCGGTCATGGCTCTGGCGGGTCCTGGTGGCCACCCCGCCAAAGGGGTAAGGCTGGCCGATGTCTCCGGCGGCGCCTAGACTCCGGCCAGCGCCGATGAGCCACCCACCCTTCTCTTGAGCCTCGCCGGCGACCCGAGGTGACGCAGTGCCAACGGACGTCTCCTTCCAGGTCGACATCTCGCTCCGACTGCTGGCCGCAGCCATCTTCGGGGCTGTCCTGGGACTCGAGCGCGAGGTTCACGGCCATCAGGCCGGCATGCGAACGCACATGCTCGTGGCCCTCGGATCCGCGGCGTTCACGGTCCTATCCATATACGGCTTCCCCGCGTCGTTGGGCCAGGGATCTACCGATCCGAGCCGCATCTCGGCCCAGATAGTCACGGGCATCGGCTTCCTCGGAGCCGGCGCCATCATCAAGTACGGCACCAACATTCGTGGCCTGACGACCGCGGCCAGCCTGTGGGTGGTGGCCGCGATCGGGCTTGCGGCCGGGGCGGGCGCGTATCTCGTGGCCGCCGTCAGCACGGCGATCGCCCTGCTCGCGCTGTGGCCGATCCACGTCCTGGTCCAGCGGCTGGAGCTGTCGAGCGGCCGGACGATGCGCCTGTCAATCAGCCTCCGCAAGCTCGAGTCGTTCGCGGGCGTCTCGGCGGTCCTGCTCGGCCACAAGGTTGAGATCGTCAACGTCTCGAGCCAGAAGCTGAAGTCGGGCCACCGCATGGAAGTCGAGATCAGGCTACCGAACAGCGGCCTAACGCACCGCGTCCTGGCGGAACTCGAGGCGCTCTCCGGAGTGAAGGTCGAGTCCCTGACGCCGGTCGAAGACGCGTAGCAGCCCGCTGACGCCCGACTAGACCGCCTTGACGGCCGCGATCAGCTGCTGGAGGCCCTGCTTGGCGTCGGCGAAGAACATCCCGGTCTTGGGGTTCAGGTACAGCGGGTTGTCGATGCCGGCGTAGCCACGACCCATGGAGCGCTTGACGACGATGATGGACCTGGCCCGGTCCACGTCCAGGATCGGCATGCCGTAGATCGGGCTGGACCGGTCCGTTCGGGCGGCCGGATTGGTCACGTCGTTGGCGCCGACCACGAGGGCCACGTCCGTCCGCTCGAACTCCGGGTTGATGTCGTCCATCTCTCTGAGCTGCGGGTAGGGCACGTTGGCTTCTGCCAGCAGCACGTTCATATGGCCCGGCATGCGGCCGGCCACCGGATGGATCGCATAAGAGACCTCGATGCCGCGGGCTTCGAGAAGATCCGCGAGCTCGCGCACGCCGTGCTGAGCCTGGGCCACGGCAAGGCCGTACCCGGGCACGATCACGACCTTGCTGGCGTAGGCGAGCTGGATGGCCGCGTCGTCCACGGAGACCTCGCGTACCGCGCTTCCCTCCGCGGTCAGGTCGGCTTGCATGCCCTCCTGACTGCCGAAGCCACCCACCATGATGTTGGCGATCGAGCGATTCATTGCATTGGCCATGAGCCTCGTGAGGATGGCGCCGGACGCGCCGACCAGGGCTCCGGCGACGATGAGCATGACGTTGTTGACCACGAAACCGGCCATGGCGACGGCGGTCCCGGTGAAGGCGTTGAGGAGCGAGATGACGACCGGCATGTCGGCCCCGCCGATGGGCAGCACCATGGTCACGCCGAACAGCAGGGCGCAGGCCAGGGCGACCCCGAGGAGGGCGTACAGAACCGGAGTCTCGTACGTGACGACCCCCGCGCCGGCCAGGATGAGCACGATGGACACGCTGAGTCCGCAGACCACGGTGAACCACGTCACGATCCGCCCACCCGGGATCAGTATCGGCTGGCCCTTCAGGATCCCCATCAGCTTGGCCGATGCGATCAGCGATCCCGTGAAGGTGACCGAGCCGATCAGGATGTCGGCGGCGATGAAGAGGGTCCGCCAGCCGTCCAGGCCCGGCGCCCCGCCTGCAAGGACGCGGCGTCCATCGAGGGCGAGGAAATCGTTCAGGGCCAGGAGGGCCGCGGCCCCGCCGCCGACGGCGTTGAAGAGCGAGACGAGCTGGGGCATGGAGGTCATCGGCAGGGTGCGCGCCAGCCGCAGCCCCGCGCCTCCGCCCAGGGCCAGCCCGCCCACGATGATCGCCCAGTTGCCGAGACCGGTGTGGCCCTGGCTCACGTACACGAGTTCCGCGGTGACGGCGATGATCATTCCGAGGGCGGAGAGACGGTTGCCCGTGCGCGCCGTAGCCGGCGAGTTCATCAGGTGCAGTCCGATCGCGAAGAGGGCCGCACCGACGATGAACGAGAGCTGGACCGCGTAGCCGAGGTCGGTCGTGTTCATCGCGAACCCCGCGTCGCCTGGTGAGCCTTGTCGATCGGGGAGACCGGATGTCGTTTGAACATCTGCAACATCCGATCGGTGACCCAGTAGCCGCCGACGACGTTGGCCCCCGCGAACGCCATGGCGACGAACGCCAGCACGGCCGCCGGCGGGCTGTCGGCAGTGGCGGCAAGTCCGATGGCGCCGACCAGGACGATGCCGTGGATGGAGTTGGTGCCGGACATGAGCGGCGTATGGAGTGTCGCAGGCACCTTGCTGATGACCTCGAAGCCGAGCAAGATCGCCAGGACGAAGACCGTCAGTGAGTCGATGAGGATGCCGACGTTCATTCCTTGGCGCCTCCTCTGGTTGCGGACTGCAGGAGCTTCCGAGTGGCCTGCTGGACCACCCTGCCGTCGTGAGTGATAACCGTCGCGGCGGTGACTTCGTCCTCGAAGTCGAATCTGAGCTCCCCGAACTTGACGAAGTTCAGGAGCAAGTTGGAGATGTTGCGTGAGTAGAAGGTGCTCGCGCCGGTCGGCATCGAAGACGGCAAGTTCGTTGGGGCGTGGATCTCGACGCCGTTGGGCGTGACCGTGACCCTATCCGGGTTCGAGAGCTCGCAGTTGCCGCCGAGCTCGCTCGCAGCCATGTCGACGATCACCGAGCCGGCCCTCATCGCCGCGACGGCGGCCCTGGTGACGAGGACCGGCGGCCGCCGGCCGGGGACCTGGGCGGTGGTGATGACGACGTCCTGGTTGGCGATGATGTCGTTGAGCTCTGCCTGCTGTGCGGCCTGCTCCCCGGCGGTGAGGGCCCGGGCATAGCCGCCTTCACCAGTCGCGTCGCCGACCGAGGCGAGCGTCACGAACTGCGCGCCCAGGGACTCGACCTGCTCCATTGTCTCGCGCCGGACGTCGTAGGCCTTGACCATCGCGCCCAGGCGGCGGGCCGTGGCGATCGCCTGCAGGCCCGCGACACCGACACCGAGAACCAGGACGTTGGCGGGCTTGGCCGTTCCGGCGGCCGTCGTCAGCAGCGGGAAGAAGCGCCCGAATGATTCGGCCGCGATCAGGACGGCCTTGTAGCCGGCCACGTTGGCCTGCGAGGACAGGGCGTCCATCCCCTGAGCGCGGCTGATGGTCCGCGGGATCGCATCCAGGCTGATCGCCGTCAGCTGCAGACTCGCCATCTCCGCCATCGCCCTGGGGTTGAGCAGGGGAGCCAGCAAGCCGATGATCACCTGGCCCGGATGGCTGGCCGCGAGCTCGTCCGGCGCGGGTCGATGGATGCGAAGGATGACGTCGCAACTGGTGTATAGCGACGCCGTCGTCACGATACGAGCGTCAGCTTCCACGTAGGCGTCATCCGGGAACGCGGCTGCCGCGCCGGCGCCTCGCTCGACGAGCACGCTGACGTCCGCGGCTCGGAGCTTGTCGATCGCCTCGGGCACCAGCGCGACGCGTCGCTCTCCTGGTGCGGTCTCCCTGGCGACGCCAACCTTCATAGTTGTTCCACCTGCTGCACGCGGCTTGGATCGGCCTGTCCATGGGGCCAAGCGCCCGGCAAGGACGCCGAGCGTCCGCGGGGACGCTGCGTGTCCGGTGAGGACGCCCTGGAAGTCTAGCCGGGCGCGGCCTGGCGTGTCGCGGCGGGGGCCGCGCGGCGCTTGCAGAAACCACCCGCAAGGGTCGCGGGTCGCACCATGCAACCGGGCTGTTGTGAGAGCCGATGCCGGAGCCGCCACGGCGGCCGGACCACCGGGGCGGGAAGACGGGCTCCGGCCCGGGAGGAGTCGGCGGCACCCGCGCCAGGGCCGGAACGAGGTCAACTCCGGCCGGAGCCGATCGAGGTTGACGAACGGAGTGAGAAGTCGTGGGCTCGGTCTCACACCTCAGAGGGTATGTGCGCGTCGATTGGCCTCGCTCGCCGCGGCGGCGTCAGAATCCAAAGACGACACCTATTCACACCACGCCGAAAGCGTATAGTCGACATGCAACCGCCGCATCGCGGCGATGAATACCACTCGGGTCGTGGGCTGGAGAGAGGAAAGAGCATGGTAAGAGTAAGAAAGGCCGACCCGGCTCTTATGGACAAAGCTGGCCAGCGGCCGCGCAAGTTGAGTCCTGCGGCTCAAAAGCGCGAGCAGCAGCAGCGTCGTCTCAAGCGGCTGATCGGTCAGCTCAAAGGACCACAGGAGGTCTTCGAGGTTCGCCTCGATCCGACCGAGAAGCCGATCACGATCAGGCAGCGACTCCTTCGCGCGGCCGCAGAAGCCAAGGTGGAGATCGCGGTGCGGAAGCACGGCAATGGCTTTCTCGTCGGGCTACTCACACCTGAGCGACGCACGAATCGAGGCCGGCGCCAGAGCGCTCCGACGGCGAAGAGCTGATAGTACCGTCGAAGTCCGCCTCAGGCGCGGATCGCAGAACGCCTACGGGCTTGCCGGGGCAGCCCCCGCTCGCGTCGAGCTCGTCGCGGCCTCCTCCAGGCCGGAGTAGCGCGCGGTCAAGACCTGGGCCGTCCGGGGGCCGCGGACATGAGTGCGACGATGGTCCGTAGGCCCGTAGCGGCCAACGGGTGCCCGCTCGAGCGGTCTCCGGCGGGCGGGCGGGCGTCCGGCACTTCGCCGGAAGTGCCGGACGAGAACGGATCGAGGTCCGGTTCGCAGCCGGGCACGTGGGCGGGGAGGAACCTCAACTGAACGCCGATCTAGTAGGTTCCGGCGCCACTGACATTGGCGACGGAGCCACGGCCGATGCAGTGGCCCACCAGGGTGCCGATCCGCGGCGCCTAGTCGAGATCCGCTGCGGATTCGCGGATCGCTCCAGGATGGAGGCGGACGCCGCCCAGGACCGAGCGGTCGTGGCCCGGCGCCGGTACGACGATCAGGTCGCAGTCCTGGCGCGAGCCCAGGGGGAAGTGGATCCGGCCGCGGCCCAGACCGCCAAGGAGGAGGCCCACCGGGCCTTCAAGGCGAGACTGACGGCGGCAACCGAGCGTATGCAGGTCGAATCCGCGGCAGCCGCCTGGCTCGCAGAGATCAACCGCATCAACGGTCAGTTGCGAGCGGCGCAGGCACGGACAAAGCGCGAACGAGAGGCCGCGGAGGCACAGCTTGCCGAGGTGGACAGGCTCTCGATAGTCGCCGAGACGAGTCGAGCCATGGCCGACGCCGCACTCGAAGCGTGCAGGGCGGCCCGGAAGGCCATGGGGCTACCTGAAGCGGGGTCGCCTGCCGGCTCGTCCGCAGTCGAGACCGCACCGGTGCCGCCAGCCAGCGCCAAGCGCGCGGCCACGGGCAGGTCCAAGCCCGCGGCCACGGCTGCGCCCGCACCCGCCGAGTCCGCCGCACCGACTCAGGCGTCTCCCTCGGCCCCACTCGGGCCCTCGGCTCGGGTCCCCGCGTCTGCGGTGGCGGCTCCACCGTCGCCGGCCGGCGACCGGCCGGCGACGGACTGGCTGGTTATCGACCTGCGGTCGCCTCAGCCGCAGGCCATCATCCGATTGCTCCATCGGGACCAAGCCACGTTGAACATGCTTGTCGACAGGCTGGCCGGCGCCGACGCCACGGCACGTAGTTGCTGGCAGCTGCTCCTGTCGAACCTCGTCGACGCGGTTACGGCCGCGGCGATCGACGACGCCTTCTTCGTCTTCCCACCCGGGAACCCGTTCTGGGATCTCTTCACCCCGGACCAGGCCCGAGAAGTGGCCAAAGGCCTGGCTGCACTCGGCTTCCGCTACGGCGGGATGGGCGAGTTCGCCGACGGGCGCGTGCCGGTGCCGCGGGATCTCGCTCTGGCCGTGGGGGCCGCCGGCTTGCTGCCGGCCAGGATCCGTTTCTGGCCGCAGCCCGCCGAGACTGCCGAGCTGTTCCTCAAGGTGCAGGTGGCCACCGATGTCTTCATTGCCCAGCGAGCTCCGGCACTGACCCTGGGCGAGATCGTCCGCCTCCTGGGCCGGCGAGCGGAGCTGCTGGCCGATCTCTGGAACGACTGGCCCCGGGTACGGCCGCTGCTCTTCACGACGGGCGGCTAGCTCGAGCCGTGCCTTTCGGCCGTGAGCGCCTCCGCGACTTCGTCGCTCTCTTCGGGATCCTGCTCCAGGACTACCAGTCGGTAGGCTTCGGCCGCTGCCGTCCCGATTCGTTGCCCCTGCTCGGCCAGCCGTCCGCGGACCCGGGCGAACACGGCCTCCGGGTCGTGGAGCTGGCTGGCGTGAGAGCGCAGCGCCTCGATCTTGCGATCGACCGTCGCGGTCACGTCGATCCACGTGTCCGGCTGGTTCGACCACATCAGGTACAGCCGCCGGACCCGGTGCGCGGCGAGGCCCTGCCGGGCCAGCCACGGGAAGGCCATCGGGTTGCGGGCCGCTGGATAGACGGCGTCGACCGCGGCCATTGCGGCAGCCCGATGATCGGTGTGGTTGATGCCGCCTCCGCCGTGAACCACGACTTCCGGGTCGCCGCAGAAGACAGCATCGGGCTTGAAGGTCCGGATCTCGCGCACGAGCAACTCGCGCAGTGACAGGTCGTTGACGAGACCGCCGTCCGGTTGATGCAGGAAGCTCACGCCCGCGTAGCCGACGATTTCGGCTGCTCGCCCCTGCTCCTCTTCGCGCGCTCTGGCCAGCTCGAGCGGGTCCAGATCGGGATCCTCGCCACCCGCGTCGCCCGACGTGCAACAGACGAGCCAGCCTTCGGCGCCGGCCTCGATCCATGCGGCCGCCGCTCCCGCGGGCCCGAAGTCCGCGTCGTCCGGGTGTCCGACGACGACCATGAAACGGCCCGGTCGCCACTCGTGCCGTGGTGCTGTCTCGTCAGTCATCTACTCGTCAGGATCCTCGATCGAAAAGCCCGTTGTCCGGTGGCACCGCCCTGCCAGACGGCACCCTCAAGGGTGCCGAAGAGGCAAGTTTCGCAGACCGGCGATGAGAGTTATCATGCCCGCCGAGGCTTCGCTCGTCTCCCCCCACGCGCGAAGCCTCTCTGCTTGCCCGGGACTCTACACGGTAGATCGGCGGCCCGCGGCGGATGGGTTGCGCGGACGGTCAGACCGGAGTCGCGCGAGCCTCTCGGAGCGCCGCCAGGACTTCGGTGGCGTGGTCTTCGGGCTTGACCTTCGGCCACACGTGGGCGATGCGCCCATCCGGTCCCACGAGGAAGCTCGTCCGCAGGATGCCCCAGTAGGTCTTGCCGTAGTTCCGCTTCTCGCCCCAGGCGCCGTACGACTCGGCCACGGCGTGGTCCTCGTCGGCGAGCAGGGTGAACGGGAGCCCGTACTTGGCCCGGAAGGCGGCCTTGCTGGCGGCTCCTTGCGGGCTCAGGCCCCAGACTTCCGTGTCCTCGGCCCCGAACGAGGTGTGAGCGTCGCGGAACGAGCACGCCTCGTTGGTGCAGCCGGGGGTGTCGTCCGCCGGGTAGAAGTAGATGACGGTGAAGTGGCCGCGGCGGTCGGAGAGGCGATGAGGCCGGCCTTCGTCGTCGTGGAGCTCGAAATCGGAGGCGAGCTCGCCCACCTTCGGCATTGCGCTCATGGCCTCAGGCTAGCACCGAGTGCGAGCGGTGCCCCGCGAGAGCGAAATCATCGCGCCGGCCGCGACGACCGGTCCGTGGCCGGGCGAGGCGGCCTGCAGGCCGTCGGCGGTGTTAGGATCTCTGCAACCGAATACGCCTCCGGGGAGCGCCACGGGCGCTGAGAGTGCGGCTCCAGCCGCAGACCCGCCGTACCTGATCTGGACAATACCAGCGAAGGAAGCAGGCTCGACCACTCCCTCGCCGCACTCCCCGCGGAGTGCGGTGAAGTCTGTCTTGAGAGGTCGAAAGTGATTCGGGACGAACCGCCCGGCGCGGCGCCGCGCCGGCCCAGAGCGCTCACGGTCGCCGGCTCGGATTCCGGCGGTGGCGCGGGAATCCAGGCGGACCTCAAGACCTTCGCCGCCTTCGGCGTCTACGGCGCATCTGCGATCACCGCGATCACGGCCCAGAACACCATCGGCATTCGCGCTATCCATGAGGTGCCCGCCGCGGTGGTCGCCGCGCAGATCGACGCCGTCCTCGACGACATCGGCGCGGACGCGGTCAAGACGGGCATGCTCTCGAGCCCGGAGATCATCGAGACCGTGGCCGATCGGTTGCGTGCCCATGCCGTTGCCGCGCTCGTAGTGGATCCGGTCATGGTGGCCAAGAGCGGCGATCGTCTGCTTCGCGAGGATGCGGTCCGGGCTCTGCGCGAGCTGCTCCTGCCGCTGGCGGCCGTCGTGACTCCGAACGCACCCGAGGCGACCGTCCTGTCGGGGATCGACGTCGTCGGCGCCACTTCCGCGCGAGAGGCGGCCCGCCGGATCCACGCCCTGGGCCCGGCCCTGGTCGTTGTCAAAGGCGGTCACCTCGAGGGCGCGACGTCCGACGATCTGGTCTTCGACGGGCGCACCTTCGAGATCCTGTCGGGCAGGCGAGTCGTCACCCGCAATACCCACGGCACGGGCTGCACCTTCTCGGCGGCCATCGCCGCCTGCCTGGCCCGCGGCCTCGCGCCGTTCGAGGCGGTGCGGGAAGCGCGTGCATATCTACAAGGAGCCATCGAGCACGCCGAGCCGCTCGGCGGCGGCAACGGTCCGGTCGATCATCTCTGGAGGCTTTCGAATGACTGAGCTCGATCTGGCGGAACTGACCGCCGCGTCCCTCGAGCGCATCCGCCAGCAGACCCCCCTGGTCCACAACATCACCAACTACGTGGCGATGAACGACACGGCCAACGTCCTGCTGGCTATCGGCGCCTCGCCGGTGATGGCCCACGCCATCGGCGAAGTCCGCGAGATGGTCGCCTACGCCGGGGCGCTCGTCCTGAACATCGGCACGTTGGAGAACGACTGGGTCGAGTCGATGGTGGTCGCCGGTGCGGAGGCGAACGCCCGAGGGATCCCGGTCGTCCTGGATCCCGTCGGAGCCGGCGCCACGACCCTCCGGACGGCGGCGATCGAGCGAATACTCGCGACCGTCCGAGTGGCGGTGG
>Ga0187886_1001989_pt1 | contig 17146 bp, 22 predicted proteins | sample June2016WEW_20_1_FD_133001 | JGI IMG/M metagenome (GOLD analysis project Ga0187886, IMG submission 133001) | Peatland microbial communities from SPRUCE experiment site at the Marcell Experimental Forest, Minnesota, USA - June2016WEW_20_150 | ecosystem: Environmental > Terrestrial > Soil >... | reverse complement strand
GCCTCCATCGACAAGTATGTTTTTGTGACGGTCATGCGTCCTTTCGTCCCCGGCATTTTCCTGAAGTACTCTAGGCTGGAACATGTGAATCACGTGGATGAAGTCCAGCATGCCATCATTCGCGAGGCCATCAAAATGCTGGAATTCCGCACACCCCAGATTGAGATTACCACGCTGGCCGACATCCCTGCGGGTACGGGGCTGGGGTCATCGGGAAGTTTTACTACGGCCCTTCTGAAGGCGCTCTATGCTCATCGGCGCAGACTGCTGCATCCCAGTGAGCTGGCCCATATGGCTTGTGAGATTGAGATCGACCGGCTCAATGAGCCCATCGGTAAACAGGACCAATACATTGCGGCCTACGGGGGAATTACCTGCTTCCACTTCCACCCTGACGAAACCATCAAGGCGGCGCCCCTCAAGGTCAGCATGGATACACTCTTTGACCTAGAAGATAACCTCCTTCTGTTTTTTACCGGTTTTTCGCGCAATGCAGGAAGCATTCTCAAGGATCAGGACACCCGTACTCAGAAGTCGGAGCCAGAGATGATCCAAAACCTGCACCATATAAAAGAATTAGGTCTGCGCAGCCAGAAAGCCCTCGAAGCCGGGCGAACGCACGAATTCGGCGAAATCATGCATGAGCACTGGCTAAAGAAAAAGCGCCGTTCCGGGGCCATGAGCAACCCGCAAATTGATGAATGGTACGAACTTGGACGCAAAAATGGGGCGATTGGCGGTAAGCTGGTCGGAGCGGGCGGCGGCGGCTTTATCATGTTTTATGCAGAAGATCGCAAACGTCTGCGTCAGGCTATGTCCCATGCGGGTCTGGAGGAAGTGCGCTTTCGTTTCGATTTCGAAGGTACGAAGGTCTTAATCGGATGAGTCTTCCGGTGGCGATATTGGCTGGAGGCCTGGCGAAGCGACTGCGGCCGCTCACAGAGAGCATTCCCAAGTCTCTGATCGACATTCAAGGCGAGCCTTTTATTGCTCATCAGCTTCGTCTTTTGGCCAGTCGCGGCCTTACCCGGATTATTGTTTGTGTGAATTACCTCGGGGAAATGATCCGGGAGGTGATTGGGAACGGGGCTCAGTTTGGCCTCCACGTGGAATTTTCCTTTGATGGGCCTCGATTCCTGGGTACGGCCGGGGCTATCAAAAAAGCCCTTCCGCTCTTGGGAGGCAGCTTCTTCGTCCTCTATGGCGATTCCTACCTCCCCTGCGGTTATCAAAAGGTCCAGGAGGCCTTCGAAAAAAGTGGTCGGTTAGCTCTGATGACGGTCTTCCAGAACGATGGCCACTGGGACCGGAGTAATGTGGAGTTTGACGGAAGAGAAATCTGGGCTTATGACAAACAGAATCAGACAGCCAGAATGCGTCACATTGATTATGGACTAGGGGTTTTCAGTCAGGCCGCCTTTGAAACGGTTCTTGGCGATCGACCTTATGATTTAGCAAATTTATACCAAAATCTTTTGAATCGAGGCGAGCTGACAGCATATGAAGTCAGTGACCGGTTTTATGAAATTGGTTCTTTCGCCGGTCTCGAAGAAATGCGCCGTTACATCGCAAAGAAACCCATAAATCAGAGAGAAAATTTATGAACTTTATCCGGCAGTATATCTCGGAAGCTAGCCAAATCCTCCTTAAGCTGGACCAGGACGCGATCTACCGGGCCGTTGAATTACTATCCGAAACGCGCAGCCGTGGAGGGCGTCTTTTCCTCCTTGGGGTGGGGGGCAGCGCCGCCAACGCTTCACATGCTGTAAATGATTTTCGTAAACTCGTCAGACTGGAGGCCTATGCTCCAACTGATAATGTATCGGAGCTGACAGCCCGCACAAATGATGAGGGTTGGGCGAGCGTATTTGAAAACTGGCTCAGGATCAGTCACCTTCGATCGGATGATCTGGTGATGGTTTTTTCCGTGGGGGGTGGAAACCTCGAAAAAAATATCAGCCCAAACCTTGTTTCCGCCTTGCAATATGCCAAACAGATCGGGTCCCGGGTGATCGGGGTGGTGGGGCGTGACGGAGGGTTCACCGCCAAGGTGGCCGATTGCTGCATTATCATCCCGACGGTAAATTCGGAGCATATTACTCCCCATACGGAGGCCTTTCAGGTTCTGGTCTGGCACCTTCTAGTTTCCCACCCTCGATTAAAAGCCTCCCCGACCAAGTGGGAATCGGTGCGATGAAGGTTGAAAAATGGAAGGCTGTGTTTCTGGATCGGGATGGGGTTCTTAACCGCGCCATCGTCAAAAATGGTAAACCTTACCCTCCCAGCAACCTAGGTGAATTGGAAATTCCTGAAGATGTCCCCAGGGCTTTGCAAGCCTTGAAAGAGGCAGGATTTTTATTGATCGGCATCACGAATCAACCGGATGTGTCTCGAGGTACTCAACAGCGGGAGGTTGTAGAAGCGATTCACGCTTCCCTTCTCAAGGCCTTGCCCATCGAGGAAATTTTCGTTTGCTACCATGACGATGGAGATGCTTGTTCGTGCCGCAAACCACTGCCCGGTCTATTATTTCAGGCGGCGGAACGTTACCCGATAGACCTGTCCTCCAGCTTTATGATCGGCGATCGATGGAAGGATGTGGAGGCAGGAAGGCGAGCTGGCTGTGTCACTATTCTGGTCGATCATCATTATACAGAAAAGGTGCCCACTCGTCTTGCAGATTACCGGGTGGGTTTCCTTTCAGAAGCCGTCACTTGCATACTCAACCATAAACGCGGAGGAGGAATGCGTTGAAATGTATATCTGAATTGAAGATTAAAATCTTTGCCGACGGGGCTGATAAAGACGGGATGTTAGAAATGTACCGTCACCCCTTGATTAAGGGTTTTACCACCAATCCAACGCTCCTGCGCAAGGCAGGGGTTTCTGATTATAGGGCGTTTGCTTTGGATATCTTGAAAGCCATTCCTGACCGTCCCATCTCTTTTGAAGTCCTCTCAGATGAGTTTGACGAAATGGAGGTGCAGGCCCAGAAAATTTCAGACTGGGGGAAAAACGTTTATGTAAAAATCCCCGTAACTAACACCCGGGGAGAGGCCTCCATAAACCTAATCCGCAAACTTACCCGAGCTGGCGTAAAGGTCAATGTCACGGCCATGATGACCCTGGCTCAGGTTCGGGATGTTTCCCAGGCTTTAGATGGAGGGCCTCCGGCATACGTTTCCGTATTCGCTGGACGAATCGCCGACACGGGCAGGGATCCGATGCCCTTGATGGCGGCGGCTGCCGAAATGCTTCGTTTGCATCCCAACATTGAACTGATATGGGCCAGTCCCCGGGAAGTTCTGAATATATTTCAGGCAGACCTGGTCGGCTGCCCAATTATCACAGCTACGAATGACATATTAAAGAAGTTGGATTTAGTCGGCAAGGACTTGCATGTTTTTTCCCTTGATACCGTCAAAATGTTTCGTGATGATGCCTTAAAGGCTGGGTATGCTCTCTGAAGACTGAGCCTTTCCTAAAATAGTCTTTTAAAAACTGAAACGCGAAAGCAGTTTCGTCATAGAATCCAATGCGAGATTCGTCGAATACATTAGTTTCGATCGTCACACCTTCATATAACCAGGGGCGGTTTATTGGCCAGACTATCGAAAGCGTCCTCTCCCAAGATTACTCTCCTATCGAATACATGGTCATCGACGGGGGTTCGGCAGATGAGACTCTAGAGGTTCTAAAGAGGTACGGAGATCGCTTCTACTGGGTTTCCGAAAAGGATAAAGGCCAGTCCAACGCCATCAACAAGGGATGGCGTCGCGCTCGAGGCGAAATCCTGGCCTGGTTGAACTCAGACGATATATATTTAGCGGGAGCGATTTCCAAAGCCGTAGCCTTTCTGCAGAACAATCCCAAAGCCGGAGCCGTTTACGGCGAAGGATACCATATCGAAGAAAACGGCCGCATGCTTGAGAGATACCCAACCGAGCCTTTCAACTGGCAGAGGTTAAAGGAAACATGTTACATCTGCCAACCTACGGTCTTTATACGCAAAACCGTCTTGGATGAAGTGGGTCTTTTGGACGAAAGTCTCGAATATTGTATGGATTATGATCTCTGGTTTCGAATCGCCAAGAAATATGCCTTTGGATATCTGCTTGAATACCTGGCCTGTACTCGTTTCCACCGTGAAACCAAAACCCTCGGGCAAAGGGTGAAAGTTCACAAGGAGATTTTAACGGTGGTTCAACGGTACAGCCCATCGGTTCATCCCTCCTGGATTTACGCGTACGGACACGCCTTCTTAGAACGGTATTTTGACCGTTCCAAATCCTGGGAAAATTTCTTTTTTGTAATTGGTTTGATTGGACTTAGCCTGGCTAAATTTTTGCAATATAATCATCGGATCCCCTTTTCAGAATACCATCGCTGGTGGGAATGGCTGAAGCATCATTTTAAATGGAAGTTACTATTAGATTCCAACCCGAAAAGAAAAAAGAGATAAAAAGGGAGTCCAATTATTAAAAATGGGCTTCGAATAATAGACGATAACGGCGAGAGGACCCGATAAATGAAAAAAGCATTGATTACTGGAATTACTGGGCAGGATGGGGCGTATCTTTCTAAACTGCTTTTGGATAAAGGGTATGAGGTGTATGGAACATTCCGAAGGACCTCCGATCTGCATCTCAACCGGTTACGGTATTTGGGGGTAGATGAAAAAATTAATTTCGTTCCCGTCGAATTGCTTGAGTATACCAATATTTACAAGGTGATTGAGAAGATACAACCGGATGAAATATATAACCTGGGGGCGCAGAGTTTCGTAGCCTTGTCTTTCGAAGAGCCAATATTTACGGCTGACGTAACCGGTCTTGGGCCGCTTCGAATCCTCGAGGCCATTCGAGCAGTGAATCCAAGAATTAAATTTTATCAGGCATCTTCAAGTGAAATGTTTGGGAAGGTTCAAGCTGTACCCCAGGATGAAAAAACCCCCTTCTATCCAAGAAGTCCCTATTCCATCGCCAAGTTAGCCGCTCATTGGATAACAGTTAATTATCGGGAAGCCTACAAATTGTTTTCCTGTTCGGGGATTCTTTTTAATCACGAATCGCCGCTCAGAGGACTAGAGTTTGTAACTCGCAAGATTACATTTGGGGTAGCCAGGATAAAGCATGGACTCCAAGATAAATTAGTTTTGGGAAATTTAAATTCAAAAAGGGATTGGGGTTATGCGCCGGAATATGTGGAGGCGATGTGGTTGATGCTGCAACAACCTGAACCAGATGATTATGTAGTGGCCACGGGGGAATCGCATGCCATCCGAGAGTTTGTGGAGAACGCTTTTCAGGCCATCGGGGTTGATATCGTCTGGAATGGTGCAGAAGTAACTGAGAAGGGAGTGGATCGAAAAACGGGGAAAGTCCTCATTGAAGTCTCTCCAGAATTTTTCAGGCCGACCGAAGTCGATGCGTTGATCGGAAACCCTAAGAAGGCCATGGAAAAACTGGGGTGGAAGCCCAAAACTAAATTCCAAGATCTCGTCCGAATCATGGTGGAAGCGGACATGAAGAGAGTCGGTATAAAAAACGAATGAAAATTGCTATCAATACTATTCTACTCCTCTCTCCTCTTACCGGTGTAGGAAATTATGCCCATCAGATTGCAAAAACTCTGCGAAGAATTGATAACCTCCATGAATATACCTACTTTTATGGGTTTTACTCTTCGAACCTTATCTCTCCGGAAGAAAGTCCGGAGAGCTTTTACAGGTTGAAAGAAACAGTTCGAAAAATTCCTTTTCTGGGGACGCTCGCAAGAAATTTAAAAGATTTTGGTAATTATTTTTCATCCCGAAGCTTTGATCTCTACTTTGAACCGAATTTCATTCCTCTAAAGGTCCCGGCGAAACATATTGTGGTAACAGTCCCCGATTTTTCCTTCGCCCGGTTTCCAGAATGGCACTCCAAAGATAAAGTCCAATATTTTAACAAACATTTTTGGAAGAAAATTAAAAAAGCAGAGCGGATCATCGTTATCTCTAATTTTGTCAGGGAAGAAGCTATGCGTCTCTTCGGCTTCCCGGAAGAACAACTGACCGCCATTCACCTCGGGTTCGACTCGGATATTTTTAAAGTATACGCTCCGCAGGATTTACCGCTCGTCAAAAAAAAATACCATCTTCCTGAAAATTTCATACTTTTCGTCGGTTCGATCGAACCCCGGAAGAATCTAAGAACCCTTCTCCGCGCTTACATGGATTTAGAGGAAGCCATTCGGAAGGAATTTAAAATCGTGCTAGTGGGATCCAAGGGGTGGGAAAACGAAGAAATCATGTCGTTGATTCGAAAGTTGAAATCGGATGTGTTGTACTTAGGATATGTACCCGATAATGAATTAGGCAAATTTTATAATCTGGCTTCCCTATTTGTCTATCCTTCATTTTATGAGGGTTTTGGTCTTCCCCCTTTGGAAGCCATGGCCTGTGGCTGTCCCGTGATTGTTTCTAACGTTGCAAGTTTACCAGAGGTCTGTGGGGACGCAGTGTTTTATATTGATCCTACTGATATTGGAAGCATCGCCCGGGGAATGGATGGGGTCTTAAACGATGAAACTTTAAGGAAATCACTTATTGTGAAAGGACTCGAAAGATCAAAACTCTTCAGTTGGGAAAAATCTGCCAAGGAGCATCTAAAGGTTTTCGAAGAGATCGTCGGCTTTTGAATCCTTTCTTTATTCAATTCCATTTTCCCCTCAATTCAATTTCTCAAAAAGATCCAGGCTGAATCAAACCTTTAAAAAATTTCTCGGGTTTACTCCCAGGGCGGGAATGATAAAGAGATACCACAGCCTTGCCGCTCAAGATCTTCATTGTGGATTAGGGGAATCGATTGGGAGGGAGTTGAAAATCCTAGTGGGATGGTTTAAAGGGAAGGAAAAAGATGAAATAATGAGGAGGATCAGGAAATCTGAGTTTCAAGGTACCAATCTATAGTCTTTTTCAGACCTTCTCGGAAATCTGTTTTTGCTTTAAACCCGAACTCTTCAAGGGCCCTCGTTGTATCGAGCATCCGACGAGGCTGGCCGTCTGGTTTTGTCTCGTCCCAGGCGATTCGCCCCTTGAACCCTGTTAATTCCACGATCAAATTGATGAGCTCTCTGATCGATATTTCGAACCCGGCTCCGATGTTCACCGGATCGCTCTTATTATATTTTTCTGTAGCGAGGATGATTGCTTCGGCGGCATCTTCCACGTAGAAAAATTCCCGGGTCGCTTTTCCCGTGCCCCAAACAGTTATTGGGTCGTCTGGTCTGGTTGGTTTAACTAGTTGATCTGGTTTCTGTAATCTTTTAGGGGCGGCTTCTTTGCCGCCCATGGCGTCTACTACCTTCTTGATGAGTGCGGGGATGACATGAGAAGACCGGGGATCAAAATTGTCACCGGGGCCGTAAAGGTTAACCGGCAGGAGAAAGATGGAATTGAAACCGTACTGTTTCCGATAAGCCTGAGACTGAACCAACATCATCTTCTTGGCCAGCCCATAGGGAGCGTTGGTTTCTTCTGGATAACCATTCCACAGGTCATCTTCTCTGAACGGTACGGGCGTAAATTTCGGATATGCGCAGATGGTTCCAATGGCGACAAATTTTTCAACCTTTCTTAGATACCCCTCGTGGAGCAACTGGACCCCCATCATTAGATTTTCAAAAAACAAGGGTGCTGGATTCTCCTGATTGAATCCAATGCCACCCACCTTCGCAGCCAGATGGATAACAATGTCCGGCCTTTTTTCATCATAGAGCCGTTGAACATCTTTCAGCTGAATCAGGTTGTATTCTGGCAGATCCGCGACCTCGACCTGCCGGCAACCTCGTTCCTCAAGGTTTCGGATGAGATGCCGGCCCAGAAACCCCCTACCACCCGTAACTACTATGCGCTTAAAGGGAAAATTGGCGAAACTCGAATTAGAATTCTGTGATCTAATTTCGTTACTCATATTCTATTTATAATACCCCATTCACGGCGAATCCGTAGAAAAATGATTATAAACGCAAATTGGGATTTTTGGGAGCTCTCCTCATTGTGGGTTGGGGTGGGGCACAAAGACTCATGTCAAAAGGCTGGTACTCGGGAACGATTTCTTTCAGCTTACTTTTTATGCCAGCCCCGTCCTGCTCATGGGCCAGTTTAACGAGTTCTTCGATCTTCTGGTTGAGCCAATTACGGTCGCAACCATTTCCTTTCAGGACAAAGATCTTTTCATAATCCGTCCGAACAATCCCTTCCCCTTGGGTAATTAATTCTTCATAGAGTTTTTCACCCGGCCGGAGACCGATAAACTTGATCTCAATATCCGCATCGGGTCTAAACCCTGAAAGGCGAATGAGATCCCGTGCCATCTTACTTATTCTAATCGGCGTCCCCATGTCCAGGATAAATATTTCACCCCCCTCCCCCAGGGCGCCGGCCTGAAGGATTAATTTAGATGCCTCTGGAATCGTCATAAAATACCTGCTGATTTCAGGGTGGGTTACGGTTACAGGACCAAAGCGTTCAATTTGCTTCTTAAAGAGATGGATCACGCTTCCTTCACTGCCGATCACATTCCCGAACCTGACAGATACAAAGCGGGTTGGATTGCAACAGTCGTAACAGGAGGAGATCATCTCGGCAACCCTTTTGGTTGCTCCCATGACGCTGGAAGGGCGGACAGCTTTATCCGTGGAGATCAAAATAAATCTTTCGGCTCCGAATTGACGGGATGCTTCCACAATATTTTTCGTACCGACGATGTTATTGAACACTGCTTCCCATGGGTTCAATTCCACTATGGGAACGTGCTTAAAGGCTCCCGCATGGAAAACTACCTGGGGTTTATAAGCTGCAAAGAGCTTATCTAAATAGTCTTTATGTTTTACATTGCCAAGGATGGGAGTGATAAAAACATCGGGGAACCTCTGACGAAATTCCATCTCCAGATCAAAAAGGCTATTTTCGGTTTTGTCCACGAGAATGAGTTTCTTCGGGCCAAATGGAACAATCTGACGGCAGAGTTCAGAGCCAATGGACCCACCTGCTCCCGAGACGAAAATAACTTTATCTGCCAGGTAATTTCCGATACTTTTCATGTTGAGATTAACCGGGTCACGACCCAAAAGGTCTTCGAAGGACACCTCCCGTATGGTACTGAAGGAGATCCTTCCATTGATTAATTCGCCGATCGCTGGTGTAGTTCGAAACTTCAAGCCCGTTGGTTCACAGTTTTCTATAATCTCCCGCATTTGTTTGGCTGAGGCGGAGGGGATGGCGATCAGGATCTCCTCTATGTTGTGGCGAGAGGTAATTTCAGCGATTTCGGGAATAGGCCCTAACACTGGCACCCCATGGATCTTCATGCCTTTCTTTCTCGAGTTATCGTCTAAAAAACCTACCACTTCATAATTGAGGCGGCGATTATCCCTAATCTCCCGCAACATCTTCTCTCCAGCATCTCCGGCCCCGATAATTAATAACCTCCTGCTTCTTGCTTTCGCCTCCCTTTTCGGAGAAAGGCTCTTACCAAATAGCATTTGGAAGTCCCTCTCATTCTCAGAAAGGAAGATCCGGATGGCAACCCGAATCCCGGTGATGAAAATAAATGTCAGGATCCAGTCAAGAATAAAAACCGAACGGGGGAACCCTTGAAAGCGGTTAATAAAAAGGATGGCCATGATGATTACAGAAGAGGAGAATATTGTTGCCTTCAAAACATTGAAAAAATCGACCAGGCTGGTATAACGCCACATTCCCTTGTAAAGTCCGAAACCAATAAAAATAAATAATTTGAATAGAAGGATGTACGCAATCGTGGATTTAAAATTTACCCACTCCTTAAAAGGAATTTTCCCCTCGAACCGCAGCAGATATGCCAGGAAATAAGCGGCGATGATAAGGCCACTGTCCAATACCAGGATAAAATAGAAATTTTTACTACGAATGATATTTCGCATGAGCAATAGGTGATAATTAATAAAGTAGAAAGTGGGATTTTAGAATTTTAGGAAACTCCATAATCAAGACCCCAGCTTGGCTTAAGTAATTGGAAGATTAAATCGCTGGGAAGGCGATAAGGGAAGCAAGATAAAATCGTTCCAGAAGATGAAAGCAAGATTTATCTAGCGCATATGAATTAACTGAAAAATGTAGTCAGGTTGTTTGCGCCAAAAATATCTTCTCATGGCTCAATTCGCAGATCTTCCTGATAATAAACCTTTGCACTCGTTTCTCGCTTTTTAAGTATGCCCAGCTCTACCAGGTTACTCAGCTCCCTTTGGACAGCTTGAAGAGAAAGACCGGTCTCGAAAACGATTTCCCTTTGATAGAAGGACCTCCCAATATTTTCAAAGAACAGCGTAAGAATTCCCGCCCGCGAGGTTGAACCAAAAAGTTTAATCAAAACTTCTTCTGCTTTGTCTTTATTCTTCATGGAGCCATAAATTAAGGAGGAGATATAAGCTGACTGAAAAATTCAGTCAGAGGAGAGCCAATCCAAAAAAGGAAGGGCTCTTCACAATCCAAGATGAACGAGGTGACTGAAGAATTCAGTCAGCAGGACAACAGATATTCAATTCTAATTTTAAGCCTTTAAAAAGATGAAATTCTTGGATAAGATAACTTAAAAATGAGGCCAGCGGGGGTATTTTTACTAATGGCTTTTTCTAGGATTTGCTCATCGTCTGCTCTGGATTGGCCGACTTCGGAAACCCGGACGACATCGTGGCCTGCGCCGCGCAGGGCATCCGCCACCTCAACACGAAGCATTTGATCGAGATAAAGCTTAAAGGGATCAGGCACCGACAGGTCTTATATCTACATGTTCAATGGAGGCTCTAGCATAGAGCAAAGCAGCCTGAATATCCTCTTTCGTCAACTCTGGAAACCCGGCAAGTAATTTCTCCCAGGATTCTCCTTCAGCTATCTGCTCCAGAATGACCGCCACCGGAACCCTGGTACCTCTAATTACTGGCTTCCTATTACAAACCCTTGGGTTTAGTTCAATTCGTTCTGTAACCATGATCTCCAATTTCCACCACCGAACTTGATTTTATAGCCATCAATTAATTTAATCATAACAATAAATTACCAAAATGTCAAGACAGATTGCTACCTCCCCTTTTTCCCTGCCGAAAGTCCATATCTGCCTGATTTTTCTATTTTGTCTTGCCTATTTTTGCCCGGGGTTGGAAAGGCGACTGAAAAATTCAGTCAGCGGGGGAGTGGAAATTGGAAAGGTTCACTGGGCTGGCCAAGAAGGATATTGACGATTCTTTCGGAGGCTTTGGGGTTGCACAGCGTCTGCCTTTCCTTGACATCACTTGATCCGTTTATTGAAAGGTAGCCTCTTCCCTTTTTTCTTAATTTGAGCTGGCGCGGCGAGGTAATTTCCTCATGCGTATCCGTGAATCCTCAATGACTGAAAAATGGCCTAACCAGTCTGTCCGACCCTCCAGAGTTGCTACTACCTTTTCCGCCGCGCTCATTGGAGAAGGTTTTACATCATGGCCGCGGGAACGCAGGGCTGTTATCGCCAGCCTTGGGAAGTTTTCATTGGCAAGAATACGCATCGCTTAGATCGCCAGTGGGTAAACACGCTCATCTTGCAGTACCTCCCTGGCATAACTCAAACAAGCCAGAATGTCTTCCCTGGTTAGCCCCGGATAATTTTGTAAAATATCATTTTCAGACCAGCCCTGGGCCAATAGACCGACAATGAACTCTACAGCCAGCCGGGTGCCTTTAACAATAGGTTTGCCTGTTAATACTTCCGGATCGATGATAATTCGGTCTTTCCAATCCATGGCCAACCTCCCTCCGTAACAGGATATCACAAACAGACTTGTATCTCATGTCCTGGGAATATGGATATTTTAGCTCACGATATTTATTTTAGGGAGCGGAAAATGATAAAGATAAACATGGCCGGACTGCTCTCTAAGATTTATGGCGGATATGTAGGATAATCGATGTTGAATTACAGATTCATTGAAAAGGTGTAATTGACTTAAAAATTAAGTCAAAAAGTTCTGAAAGTTTCGCGTAACAACCCTTTTTTGCTGGCTGGGATTTATTTTTTATTTCGCCTGTGGCAATTTTTTATGATATTCGCTACCCGCTCAAGGTCTTCCTCGGTCATTTGGGTGCCAGAGGGAAGGCATAACCCCCGTGAAAACAGATCTTCACTTACTTTTCCACCACGCACCCGACACCCCTTGAATACAGGTTGCATGTGCATGGGTTTCCAAATGGGGCGGGATTCGATATTTTCTTTCTCCAGGGCTAAGCGCACAGCTTCACGATCCGCACCAAACTTTTCTGGAGTGATTAAGATGACAGTGAGCCAGCAATTGGATCTCCCATAGGAGGCTTCGGGCATAAACTCAATGCCCTGGAGATCTTGTAAAGCTTTTCGATAAAATTCATTGATCGCCCTTTTCCGCGCGACTTTTTCACCGAGACGTTCAATCTGACCACGCCCAAGGGCAGCCAGAAGGTTGCTCAGGCGATAATTGTACCCGATTTGAGAATGTTGGTAATGAGGTGCGGGGTCGCGCGCCTGCGTTGAGAGAAACCTGGCGCGCTTGATATATTCCTCATTCTCAGAAACAAGCATCCCCCCACCGGAAGTAGTGATGATTTTATTGCCATTAAAAGAAAACACACCCATTGCCCCAAACTTCCCAGCGGATGTTCCATTGTAGCTTGCTCCCAGGGCCTCGGCAGCATCTTCAATTATGGGGATTTTGTATTTTGCACAGGCATGAATGATTGGATCATAATCCGCACATTGGCCATAAAGATCCACCACGACCGCGGCTTTCGGCAGTTTTCCTTTTATGGCACACGCATCCAATTCCTCGGCAAGCAATTCTGGATCCATGTTCCAGGTCGTTCGGCTACTGTCAACAAAAACAGGTGAGGCGCCACAATAGACAATGGCATTGGCGCTGGCCGAAAAAGTCAATGTGGAACATAGAACTTCATCATCGCGCCCAACCCCAAGTATCAAAAGAGCCAGGTGTAAAGCCGCCGTGCCACTGGACATGGCAGCGGCATATTTTATACCAATCTTTTTACTTATCTCCTGCTCAAGGCCGTCGACATGGGGCCCGAGGGTAGTAATCCAATTTGATTCGTAGGCCTGCAAAAGAAGCTCGCGTTCACGCCCGTTGAGATGTGGAGGAGAAAGATAAATTCGGCTCATAATTTGGTAGCTTTTTCCAAAAAAAGGTCTAGAAGATTCGACAGAAAAGGGAGAAAAAAACTACTAATTTGTAGGATTGAAAAGCTGACTGAAAAATTCAGTCAGGAGAAGGCGCATCAATTACGACCATTTTGCCATGACCTGCTTCTTTATGGAAGGAAGCCAAAGCTTCGGCTACATTTTTAAATAAAAGATTCTCCTATTTTGCATTTGCTTCTACTAAGGGTCAGATTTGATCGCGTCTTTTTTCATCTGTGATTGCTGGATTAAACTGAGAAATTTTCGCAAGGTTCTCACAGCTTATCCGAGGGTATTTCTCTTTCTTTAATCACTTTGGCCGGGACTCCTACAACGGTTACATTAGATGGTATACTTTTTGTTACAACTGCACCGGCACCAATGATAACATCATCACCAATATCGATCGGCGAATGCTCTGTTCCATTGATAATTACTGCGCCAGTCCCCACATAAACACGTTTCCCGCAATGGACCCAGCCGGAGATGTGCACACCAGGAGCTAAGGTCGTATAATCACCCATAATCACATCATGCCCTATTGTGCAATCTAAGTTAATCTGAACATGCTTGCCCAATATGATATTAGTAGTGAGGATATTGCCGGCGCAAATTACGGAACCAGCGCCGATTTCGATCCATTTAGAGAATTCGACCCTTGGGTGAATAATCGTTTCAAATTCAAAACCCGCTAAAGTCGCTTTCTCCATTATTTTTTCCCTAGTTTTTGGTATCCCAACACCCCCAATAATTTTGGCAGCGGGAAACTTTCCACGTGTTTGTTCTAAACTCATCACTGGAATCCCATTTAGAAAACATCCATGTTTAGATTCGTTGTCATCAATAAAACAGACAATATCATAACTATTGCAAGTTTGCGCTAGCCATGCAACCTCTCTTCCAAATCCGCTTGCCCCGTAAATTGCAATTTGTTTGTTTCCCATGAAATTATCTCAATCTCTTGCCCATTTTCTCCCTTTAAATTTTCCCATTGTCGCATAGCCAGGCTGATTAATTCCTTCCCGCTTAATAGGCTTCCAAATGGTGTTGGCCTCCCTAACCAGGCCACAACGTTCTTATGCCACTTTAAGTTCCAGCCCTTTAACTTTGATTTCATAGATCAAAGGAAGCCATGTGTCATTTTCATAAGCGGCGAGTGAGATTGGTACGGGCTCAAGCCGCGCATCCACCTTCCCGGCAATTCTGTAAAGTTCGGTTCCTTCCTCTACCTTATCTTTCCCAAAGTCTTTTGACACTATAGCCACGTCAATATCGCTGTCACGCCGCCCCTTTCCCGCTGCATGTGAACCGTAAAGGATAACACGATCCACAGATATTCCTTTCTGCCGTAATCTCTTTACAAACTTCTTAATGATCTTTAAAGCTTGGTTTTTATCCATTTATATACCTCTTTGATTTCCTTAAATCTTGCATCTGTATATCCCTTCGTGCATTTCCTATAAAATGCCCTACTCGCGTCGGGGTAACGCGCTTCCAGATGAAATTCCATAAACTCACTTAGCCTAACCTACATCGGCTCACGCATCTTTATACCCGCTCTCTCTAAGAGATAAGGGAGTGAATGGCTGAATGGTGCATGGGCCCTCTTTTTCTTAACAACAAGTGCTTTGAGCAGCTTTTCCAAGGCGAGATGGCCGATAAAGAGCGCATATGGGTATTTCCTGGCGTTGAACATTGCATTGGCAACTCCCAAATCATATTCAGCACCTTCAACCCAATAAGAAACGGTCTTCTTTACATCAAATGTGAATTTCTTCATCAGTTCTCATTATAGGTGGCTATCATGCTGATTGCAATTTAAATGGTTACGCAACCGTCTGACTGACTTTTTCAGTCAGCTACCGAGTTGGGGCGAGAATTCATCCCACCTTTAAACGAAAGGATCTTCTCTTTAGGACCCTAACCGACTTCGGTTCCCTTAAACTCTTCTGCAGTGGCTTGCCCCGGCTGGCTGATTCCTTCGCGTTTCAATATCTTCCATATGGTCATGGCTATTATCTTCAAATCAAGCCAAAGTGACCAGTTGTCCACATACCAGACATCCAGCTTGAACTTTTCTTCCCAGGTAATAGCATTTCGACCATTGACCTGCGCCCAACCAGTAATACCTGGTTTAACCTCATGCCTGCGGGCCTGCTCGGGCGTATATCGATCCAGGTATTGCATCAGTAACGGCCGGGGGCCGACCAGACTCATATCGCCTTTGAGCACATTGAAAAGCTCTGGCAGCTCGTCGAGGCTGGTGCTCCGGAGGAAGCGGCCGAGCGCTGTGAGTCTATCGCGGTCAGGGATGAAGTTACCCCGCACGTCACGAGCGTCCGTCATAGTGCGAAACTTCATTAGTGAAAAGGGTCTTCCTCTCAGACCCGGGCGCCCTTGTCGAAAGAAAATGGGTCGTCCATGAGTAACATAAGCCGAGACGGCAATGACACTGAGAACTGGCAATAGGGCCAGAAAAGCTGCAAGAGCCAGTACCAGGTCAATGACGCGCTTGCCCAAGCGGCGATAGAGGTTTTCCGCCTTATGTTGTCTAACTAAACGCGTCACTAGCTCGAGAAAGGACCGCGCTTGACCGTCGCGGTCAAAATGCCTGACGACAAAATCCCGCGCTGAGGCACCCATTCGGCTTGCCGCGGAAGGGTCGTCGGCCAGTTGGAGCACCGCGGCAGCCATTGCATCACTATTACCCGGCAGCACGAAGATCCCTCCTGCTGCCGCCTCGAGAACTTTGCGAATCACTCCGTCGATGGCCAGGATCGTCGGTCGGCCAGCCGCCATGTAATCAAAAACCTTGTTGGGATAGGTCGTCCGGAACATAGGGATTGCCTGCAGAGTGGCCACGCAGGCGTCGGAGGCCGCGAGAACCTCCGGCATTTTCGTCTTGGGCTGGGCCCCCGCAAAAGTTATGTTTGTAAGGCCCAGCTCCCTTGCTGTCGATTCCAAATGGGTACGCTCTTTACCATCACCAACGAGCAGGAAGTGGATGTGGCTGTTACTTCTCAGCCGGTCTGCGGCTCGCAGGATACTTGGAATGTCGTTGGCCAGGCCAAGAGCCCCGGCGTACGTTACCACAAACTTTCCATCGAGGTTCCACTCGCGGCGGAATTGTTCCCCCCGTGCCTCTGGCTGAAACATTCGGGTGTCAACACCGTTTGGGATGAGGGTAATTTTTCTTTCAGCAATTCCTTTTCCGAGAACGTAGTCGCGGTAGGCCGGGGAGTTCACCAGAAGGTGTGTAGCCTGTGCGTAGAGGAACCTCTCAAGCCAGCGGGAGAGAAAAATAAGGAAACGGTTAGTTAGAACACCTATGTCGATGGCGAACTCGGGCCAGAGATCTCTGATCTCGAAGAGGAACGGCCGCCTCCTGATCAGCGCGAAAACCCACGCTGAAACTGCCTGAAAGATCGGCGGAGAGGTCCCCATGACCAGATCTACCTGCCCCGCTCTCATGGCACCAAAGAGAGAGGTAACCATAAAGCTGAGGAACGATACTACCCTCCAAAAGGAGCTTCGATGCAGTCCTGGGTAGGTGTACGCCCTGAACACCCGAATCCCATCCAGCATCTCCTCGTCGCCCAGCTCTGCCTGCGTTACCGCCCGTTTGCCCGTCAAATAGCTCAGGTCGCTAGCTACGATGGTGACTCGGTGTCCCTCCCGCACGAGGTAATGGACCAGCTCATAGTGTCGAGTGCTGCCCGGCCCTTGTGGCGGCACGAAGGCTTGGTGGATAAGCAGGATATGCATTGTTTAGTAGTAGAGAAGCTTGAAGGTCGCTTTGTAAACGAAAGCGGCGTTGCGTTTGATCGGGTCTCGCCGGTATTTCGTCCATTTGTCGGCAAAGTGCTTGAAAATTGGCTCTCGACTAAGCTTATGCATCACTTGAAGCTAAACGATATGGAGGCTGTGGT
>Ga0187886_1001987_pt1 | contig 17180 bp, 12 predicted proteins | sample June2016WEW_20_1_FD_133001 | JGI IMG/M metagenome (GOLD analysis project Ga0187886, IMG submission 133001) | Peatland microbial communities from SPRUCE experiment site at the Marcell Experimental Forest, Minnesota, USA - June2016WEW_20_150 | ecosystem: Environmental > Terrestrial > Soil >... | reverse complement strand
GCGGCTGCGGCGGAAAGCCTAAAGAGATTGGGAAAACAGAGGCTGAGAAGAAGAAGGCCGAGATGCTGAAGGCAATCGAACATAAGTTCGAGGATGCCGAAGCGCATTTCAAGCTTGGCCAGTTGTATCAGGCCGACGGGATGTGGGCCAAGGCGGAGGACCAGTATGCAATCGCTTTGAATTTTGACCCGGTTAACAGGCAGGCCCAGGCGTCGAGGGTAAAGGTATTAGTGAACGGCGGCGATGCGGCCAAGGCAAAATTGCTGGCGGAGGAGTATATAAAGCAGGCATCCATTTCGGCGGCGGCGTCTCTTCAGCTCGCACTGGCGTTTCAGGACCAAGGCCTAGACGAGTATGCATTGAAAAGTTATCAGCAGGCGCTTTATATGGCGCCGGATTCAGCCAAGATTAACAGGCAGATAGGCTACTATTATTTGAGCAAGGGCGAGAAGGACCAGGCGAGGGAGTATTTGAGCCGCAGTTTCCAGCTTAATCCCAATCAGCCTGATGTTGCCGGCGAACTCGGCCGGCTGGGTGTGGCCGTGAAGATACCGCGAAAGACCGAGAGGAGCACCAAGAAGCTGGATAAGATGGTGGAAAAGTCCGACAAGAGCCCTAAGTCGGAGTAAAGACAGAAGTTAGGACGATAGAAGTAAAGTTTAAAATTGCGGATAGATTTTTTATAGCCCTGTGGCGAAAGGATTCGCTGCGGGGTTTTTTAATGGGGATGGTTGTGCAGGCTGCCCAGATGACAGAAGACGGACGACAGATGCTTGATGTTCGTGAGTGGGAAAAGAAAAGAGCTGGGAGGGGCCTAATCTCCCAGCTCTTTCGGGTTTGCTTTCGACAATGGTTCGACCATGCTCACCGTAAAAAGAGAAACGGAGTCGTCCTCCTCCGGAACGACCCCGCGATATTCAACAGAACCGGTGAGTTTTCTGTGAAACCGATTCTGAAAATTTTTGAATCGGGCGGGTTCTGCCTCCTCCTTTGTTTTATATTGGGTTATGAGCGCCCCGCCCAATATCATTTTCTTAAGTAAGTAAGATTGCCTGCAAAGAATATGCCAACAACGAGAAATAATGGTAAACAGACGAGCGCGTTCGTTTAACAATTTGCAAGATAAGCGGTTATGTCCGCATACACGTTCTGTGCCGTGAAACGAGCGAACGCCGAAATTCGACGGTGTGTTGTTTTTTCTCAACGCCAACTTTACCCAGATAATCCATTTTTACATATACAAGCTTCATAAAACATTAGAAGACAGCAGGATTTGTCTGATGTTTACAAAAAACAACATATCATTGAGCAAAAGGGACAGCGAAAGCTCGATGCTCGATACTTGATGCTAAGGGTTAGTTTTTCAAGTCCCTCGACCTTACTCGGGACAGGTTGGGTCGATATTTGACAGAGGCGACGCGGTTGTTCCAGCGGCACTGCCAAGTGTCGAAAAGGGTCTTTTTTCCCGTGCGCTTAGAGCCAAGGGGAAAGATAGTATCCCGCCGCCAGGTGAGGATGTCGTCTGCGATTTCGCGGTTTTGCTGTTCAGATGGTTCCGTCGGAGACAATTCGAGAGGGTCTGTGTTCAGGTCATATACGGAGACTGTTCCATCGACCGCTTCGGCAGCGCCGGGTATGAATTTGCTCAGGACGAATTTATTTGCCGGGTAGTATATGAACTTTCGATTTGCTTTTACAAACCCAGCGGGGCTCTGGCTGAGCCAGCCGGAGAAATATACTTTGCGGTCATCAGGTATTTGGCCGAGGGCATTTGTGCCATCAAAGCCGGCGTTGCTGGTATCGAAGCCCAACAGGGCCAGCAATGTCGGGGCCAAATCAACAGAGCTGACTGGTTCAGTTACGGTGGTTTTCGGCTGGATTAAAGAAGGCTCCCGCAGGCAAAATGGAATTCGAAGGTTTTCATCGAAAGGGATCCTCTCGTGGCCGAGCAGTCCATGCTCGCCAAAGGCTTCGCCGTGGTCTCCAATAACGCAAAAAATAGTTTTGTCGGTGAGACTGAGCTTTGCGAGCTCGGCATCGAGAGCAGACAAGAATTTGTCTGTGTAAGCGATGGTCTGCTGGTATCTGGTCAGTGACGCTTTGGCAGGGGCAGCAAACCAGCGGGGAACTACGTAGGGGTCGTGGGTTACTGAGAGCATAAGCGTCAGGAAGAATGGCCTGTTATCATCGGCTTTTATCCATTCGACTATTGGTTCCAACATAGCAAATTCATCACAGCCGAGATAGCCGAGAAAGGCATCGGTGTTATTCAAATCTTCTCTGGCCCAGAACTTGTCAAAGCCGAGATTGTAGACCAAACCGGGGCGGGCCTCGAAGTTTCCTTTTGCAGACTGGAAAAAAGCGGTCCGGAAATTGGCTCCCTGCTTGAGAATGGTAGGCAGGCCGGCGTAGCGTTTTTTAACAGGGACGGTCTCGGCGATATCCTGCGAGACAGAAGGGAAGTGTCCCGTCAGTAGGCTAAACAGGACTTTTGTTGTGTGTGTAATTGAAGAACGGGCGTTTGTAAATTCAACGCCCTGCTCTGCTAAAGAAGCGAGGTGAGGCGTGAGGTTACTTTGTTTGTCATAAAGCGAGGTATATCTATATTGTATGCCCTCGAGGACGACAAGGACGACATTGAGGTTTACCCTGTGGTGTTTCGGCGAGATTGCAATCCGTATATTGTCAAAGCCGGGGACTTTTCGTTTGGCGTCGGATAAATTGGGGTTTGCCAGGTGGGCGGAATCAGAGAAAAAAAGAGACGTTACAGCCCTTAACTGACAATTGTAACGCAGGCCTTCAGAGATAATTTGCAGGGAACCTCGGTTGGTGCTCGTGCTGCGGCCGAGGACGGCGATAAGGATGAGCAGAACTGAGGCAGCAATTCTGCCTGCGAAGCGTTTTTGGTTGTAATGTGGCGGCAGCGGTTTTGCTAAAACGGAAAAGAAAAAAACAAGAGCAACAGCGCTGGGGCCGAGGAGGATTACTGCGGCGGTCGGCGTTTTTGCGAGATTGACGCCAATCATACATAGTGCGTTTATTGGGTCACGAAATAACGGCAAGAGGATGGTAGGTAGGATTTGCGTTCCAGTTCTTATCAGCCAGCCGGCATTCATAACCGACCAGGTGCATACGACAGCGGCACAAATACAAGCTGTGCGGATGACCCATCTGCTGGCCAAGCGAAAACAGAACAGGGCCAGGATAACTTCGATACCCAACAGGACAGAGATGTCGGCGGATACCCAGCCAAGGTATTCGTTGACCAGGCCGATACGCCAGGCATGAAAAAACTTTACCGCGAGGGTGCAAAATAGGGCAGCGAACATAATAACACTATAGGCGCGTGGAGCTAAAAGGGCATACAAACGGCGAACCGGTCGTAGCGGTTTTGCATTGGGGCCGGATTGTAAAGGCCTGGCAATCATAGAAAAATGGTGGGGGAGAGACCCCACCCTACTATTGAATGATGGTTTGGCTTTTTATTTATTCATTGAGGCGTAGGCCTTTAAGAAGGAATCCGAATAAATCTGCTTGTTCATTAGCATTTCAGCGGTAGCGAGGACGTTCATAAGTTTTTCGTCGAGGACATCGGCGATGGCGGAGTCCATGCCGTGGGAGACGGCCATAGCGAGAAATACGGAATTTATCAGGCTCCTCTCCGCCGCTCCCTGCGAGATGTTTGAAAGCCCTACGGTGATATGCGGGGCGGGTTCTGCAAGAATTCTTATCTGGCCCATAGCGGCGAAGACATTTGCCGGCTGGGTCTGGGCATTGGGGACTTTAACGGGCAGAACGATAGGGTCAATGAACAGCCGTTGCGTGTCAAAGCCAAGTTCGATTGCCTTCGATACGATTTCCGCCGCTATTGCGACACGAGTGTCGGTGTCCTGAGGGACGCCGTTTTTGTCTATAGCGAGTGCGATAAGGCTTGCCTTTGGGCCTGCGTTTTTGGCCATTTCGATGTATTTATCGAGAATTTCTTCATCGGTTTTCCTATTCAACGGCGAAGAATTCAGGAGGATGCCGGGCGTGGTATTTGCAACTTTCAATCCTGCGGCAATCACATCCGGTTTTTGTGAGTCGAGACACAACGGGGTGGAGCAGGTTTGCTGGATTGTTTCAACCAGCCACTGCATAGCCGAGAGCTGGTCAGCGGCGGCGGTGCCGACGTTCACATCAAGGTAACTGGCACCGGCCTCGGTTTGCTTTTTGGCCAGGTCCTGAATGATTTTTTTGTTCTTCTCTGCGATGGCCTGCTTGACGTCACTAAACATTCCGTTAATTCGTTCTGCGATCAGAATCATAATAAGCACCTTTCTTTCTGTTTATATGGTTTTTACTGCCATATCTGGTTGATGAAGTTTTTGACGGTGGTGACGGCCCGGGGATGGCGCATTCGAATTATGTCGGCACCGGCCTGCAACATACAGATTGCGGTGGCAGCTTCCCACATCGGCCCTCGGTCTTTGACATCACCCCAGCCGGGTGCATCGGCGAGTTTTGCTTCTTTGGCCCGCCAGGATTCATAGCCGACATCACAAATTATCGGCATTGCCATCATCTTATCACCGCCGAGAGCAGCCAGACGCTGGCGTTCCTGAATCGAGTAGGAATATTCTATTCCATAGCCCAATGCGCCTGTGGCCTGAAACGTTACAATCTTTTCGAGCGGAAAGCCCATATCAGAAACCAAGATATTAACCTGTTTGGCAATGTTGATGTCCAGAGGCGCTGCGGTAATAAGATTGTGTCCGTCAGCAAGCGCGACGGCGGTTATGGCTTTGTAGTTGTCTTCTTTAGCAGCTCCCAAGAGGCAGTTTTGGCCTTTGGCGGCTTCACTTACTTTCGGCATAACGTGATTATCCTTTTCATCGTTGCCACAGCCCCAGAGCACAAGCGGCACACCCACAGCCTTGAGGACATCTTCGGTAACCTTAACGGCGCTGGCAGAATCCTTGTCAGCTTTGTCGGGATGAATCCCGTCAAACTTGATACAGATTAAGTCCGCCCCGAATTCGTTTATGCACTTTTTGGCCCAGTCGCCGGGGCTGTCAAGGACATCTTTATATGGTTCGGTGAGAATATCCGGCCAATCTTCGGGTCTGGTATCTATGACATCCATAGCGATGACGGGCTTTTCGCTGGCATCTTCTACAGAGCCGCCATAGACGACATTGCGTGCTCCGCCAACAGTTATTGTTGAAGTGCGAGTGCCGCCTTTGTCTTTGGCTGCACCAAGTGTAACCCGTGAAACCTCGCCGGTAAAACTTTCTACAACTTCAGGAACTGGCATTTATAATTCTCCAAAAATAGTTCATTGTTCATAGTTCACGGCAGACTGGGGACTAAAATATGCTCGAGTATTTTTTGCACTGCCGAAAATGCGGGGCTATTTTCTTCAAGGTCAAAGACAGTCTTGCCTTGCATAGAAGCATTAAACACAGATTCATCGAAGGGGATGCAGCCGAAGGTCTCAAGCCCGTCTCCTGTCTTTCGTCGCTCGTCGCTCGTCCCTCGTGTATCGTTCCATATAACGCCGATTTTTTTTACTGATATTGGCAGTTCTTCAGCGAGGTCAAAAATTCTTTTTGCGGTAACGGCCCCGAGCGGAGTAGGTTCGGCTACGATGCAGAGGAAGTCAACATTATTAGTGGTTCGTCGAGAGAGGTGCTCCATACCGGCCTCGTTGTCTATGACCACAAAATCGTAGGAGGAGCTTAACTTATCGAGAAACTGCCGCAGCAAATTATTCGCTGCACAGTAGCAATCAGGCCCTTCCGGCCGACCCATAGTAAGCAAATCAAAGCCATCAGCTTCGGTGATTGCCTGCTGGATGCCGTATTCGAAAGACTGCACGCGGGTCATACCCGAGTTGGTCGGCGATTTTGAGCGGGCCTGTTCGCGAATTTCGGCAATAGTGCCGAGCGGCTGGACTCCCATCGTCAGGCCGAGACAAGAATTAGGGTCGGCATCGACGGCCAGAACTGTTTTGTTCCGGCGGTGCAGCAGAAGCCGAATAATCATAGCGGCGAGGGTTGTCTTACCTGAGCCGCCTTTTCCACTTATAGCGATGGTTGTCGGCACGTTGCTTTCCTATTTTATTTTTTATCAAATTTTTTCTGCCAGAAGTTTTACCGATGGGAAGAGGGACAAATCCGTATGAGGCAGGAAACCAGCCTTAATAAATTCATCCATATATCCCGGATGGCTCATCAAATCGAAATATGTCATACTCTTGGCAATTTTTTCAGCGGTATCGAGAGCCTTTCGGCTCAGCAAAACCGTTTTTGCACCTGCGATTGACGTGTTTCCGACAAACTGAATCTTCTCGATGGGGACATCGGGCAGCATTCCGATAGTAACGGCCTGTCGAACGTTGAGGAAGTTTCCGAATCCCCCCGCCAGATAAATTGCATCCAGGTCCTTCAACTTCGTTTGGGTCGCCTCCATAAGAACCCGAATAGCAGCAAAGACACCGGCCTTTGAGCGCACGAGATTGTTAATATCCGGCTGAGTTATCACGATTTCCTGGTGCTCGTTAGTGGGCGGGACCAGCCGGAACTGCAGCCCTTCATCGCCTTCTGTCAGCCGTTCGTCGCCGTTGGGCTGAAATCGTCCTGTTCGGTCTATGATGCCATTTATAAACAGTTCGGCAAGCGTGTCCAAAAGCCCTGAGCCGCATAAGCCGGACGGGTGAGTATTGCCGATTGTTTTGAACTCGACAGAACCATCAGGGAGAATGCCGAGTTTTTCAATAGCGCCGGCCCCGGCCCTCATACCGTGCCTGACACCGCTTCCTTCAAAGGCAGGGCCGGCCGAGCTTGAGGCGCAAACCAGCCAGTCTCGATTGCCGAGAACGACTTCGCCGTTTGTTCCAATATCAACAAAAAGTGAAATGGCTTTTTTGGTGTAAATTCTCGTAGTCAGCACGCCGGCTACGATGTCGCTTCCGACATAGGCGGCCACACTCGGCAGGCAATATAATAAGCCACGCTTGTTTATCTGGATGCCGGCCTCCGCGGCCCGGATTGGCGGGACAAAGCCGACCGAGGCGACATAAGGCTCTCTACGTATTCGCGTCGGGTCGAGATTGAGCAGGAAGTGGACCATTGCGGTGTTTCCGGCACAGACAATCGCAGTTATATCCTGCAAATCGATTCTCTGCCTTGCCGCCAGCGTTACGATAAGATTATTTACATCGGAGACGATACGATTTTGCATCTCGTCGAAGGCATTATTTTCCTCAGCGTAGATGATTCTGCGAATATAGTCTTCGCCGAAATTTATCTGGCTGTTATATGTGGCCTCGGTATCTATCGTAGTCGCAGTCGTCAAATCAATCAGATGTGCCACAACGGTGGTGGTGCCGAGGTCAACGGCCACTGCAAAATTTATATTACAGCGTTTTCCCGGCTCGACCTCGATAACTTCGGTAGTTCCGCCGCGCCGACCTATTGTTACCGCAACCTTGTAATCGGCCTCAACAAGCGACTTTGAGAGGGTCTGGAGAATGCGAAATCCGGTCTGCATTATAGGGGCGTCAATCTGCTCTCGTATCGCTACATATAATCGCTCGTGGTCGGCGGTATGGTCGTGGACCGTCGGCGGCGACATCCGGAGGCAAAGTTTGCGAACCAGCGGGTCAAACTTAAACACGCCTGCCACATCACCGGCGAGGGTGCTGAATCTGTGGGCGTCGGTGTCCATTAGTATCTGAGAAGTCTGCAGAGCATGGGACTTTGGAACCGTTACGGTCATATCAGAGAGGACTTTTGTCTGGCAGGCAAGAACGACGTTTTCGCGGATTTCATCAGGGGTAAGCAGAGTGGTTGGTCTGCTTTGAAATTGTCCCTGGTCGATAGTTACTTTGCATTTTCCGCAATAGCCATCCCCGCCGCAGATACTGCTTAAATAGATGCCAGCCTTACGAGCCGCCTCAAGCAGAACTGTTGCCGGCGGAACCTCTATTTTCAGCCCGCTCGGCTCAAAATGGACTACACATTTTTTCTTTTTGCCTTCTTCCATTTATTTCCAGACTTCTTTGAGATACTTAGGCAGCATCGAACTTTCTCTTGGGCCTACCATAATTTCCCAGCTGGTAGCTTCTTCGAGTTTGCCGCTCATTACCGCCACATAACCGGGGATTATTAGTTTATGGTGTTTAACGAGCCCTTGAACATTATTTTTGGTCATAGCATCGGCTACCGTTTTTTCGTTGAGCTTATCACCCGAATAAGCGGTCAAAACAGAAGTACCTTCGGTATCGACGACAAGAATGAAGCTGGGTACTCTGCTGGCCTCGACATCGGATTCGACGGTGTAATAAGTCAGAGAGAAGTTTGTAGTGAACATCAGAGGGGCATTTTCACCGGGTTCGCCAATAGGATAGACTTTCGGCTCGACCTGGACAGGCTTCTGGGGGTCGGCAAATATATTCATTACCGCTGTCAACACAGGCAGAAATACATACGGCTCAACTGTATCGAGCACCACGATGCCTGAATACTTGCAAACCAGACTTATAGCGACGGCGGCCTGTCGGTCCGGGTCGCCGTCGGCAACAAAGGAAATGGTCGGATAGCCCAACGGTCTGAAGACCTTTTTGAGCGAGAGGACACGCATTCTTGAGAGGTTATACAGCTTATCCTTCAGACTTTCAGTCTGCAGATTAAGCACAATATCTTCAACGCCCTGCGATTTAATTTTTTCAGTAAGGTCGGAAAGATTTTCGATTGAATCGGCTTTTGCGACAAGGGGACAGTTGTTATCTTTAGCGATTTTCGCCATTGCTTGTGCGGTATCGAGCGTAGCGTTGGCAATCAGAGGGAGGAGTTTTGCAGTTTTGGCGACCGCCGCGGCCATCGCTTCAGGAGAATCTGAAACAAGGATTAAAGCGAGATTGCCGGACTGAGCGGCTGCTTCTGCGGCGGCGGCGAAGGCGGAGGCCTGTCCGCTATCGTTAACAACCGCTATGGCTCGCGCCCCAATCTTAGTTCCGACCCGCTCAAACTGCAGGGCATTTACGGCCTCAATGCGTTTCTTTAAATCCTGCCCTGTGAGTTTGTCCGAAACGGTGGCAGCCAAAACCGTAGGGTTGTAAAATTTCTCTTCGTGTCGGAATATCACGGTCTCCTGGCCAACCTGCACCTGGCGGTCGGAACTGCCGAAGACGACTTTTCGCATCGGCGGCGCCGCGGCGGCGGCAAGGGTCTTTTTTGCCTCTTCGGAAACGTCCGGACAATCATCCAATTTAACCCGCTTTTGAGCAAGCTGCATAGCGAAAGCCAGACAAGTGGGCATACCGCACTTTTTGCAGTTGGTTTTCGGCAAGAGCTTGAAGATTTCCAACCCTGTCAGCGCCATAATGTCTTCCCTTCAAAAGGATAACAGATAAGTGATGAATGATTAATCATATATCTATCCCTGACCTTTAATCATTCTTTAGAACATAGGTTTGAGCCCGGTTATGGGATGGCCGACTTTGGTAATAAATTCGAGGACTTGTTCTTCGGTGGCGGCTGAGGTTTCATCAGCGATTTTGTTTAGGAAATCCTGACCGCCGAGTCCCAGCTCATCGGCTCTTTTGAGGAGATTATCCCTGATTTCATTTTTGAGCATCGTAGGCATCCAAACAATCCGCCGAATTCCGCCCTCTGCGGCGATGAATTTCTTCGAGCCGATGTAGTGCTTTGAGTGGCCGATGAATCCGGGGGTTTGGTTTCCGCCGCCTACGGTGCCGGCAAGGGTCGAGAACTTCATTCCGCAGGGAGTCATATCAGGAAACTCGCGGTTGACAACCATTATTCCGCCTGTTGAAGGCAGGACAGCAGAGATGCACTCGAAGCAGCCGCAGGAGGTCATCGGGTCGGTAATCATACTGTACTGGCTCATTCGCGAGACGTTGCCGCCGCTGGTCTTTAGAACAAAAGCGTTGATTTTGTCCCACTGTCCGATGGTTGGCTCGATACACTTACCCTTAGAGATGGGCTTATTGGCGCCGGCAGGGTTAATCTCATAGGCGGCCCGGCAGTCGAGCCAACTGTAAGCGCCGCACAGTCCCGGCCGCTCCGGCGAAATTACGCATAGATGGTTCGGAGCAAAACTCTGGCAGAGAGTGCAGGAGTAAAAAGTATCTATGTCTTCATCCACCATGCCGGCTAATCGCGCATCGCGCCCTGCGAAAACTTTCGCTGCTTGCTCCTGCAGCTTTAGAACGTCTTTTTCCTCGCTGAAGATTTTAACCTGCACTTTGTCAAGGACATTTGAATATTGCTCATGATACATTGCGTGAAGTATCTTGCCGATATGCTCGAGCCGGAAGCCCGCTTTTGCGGCGTTTTTACTGATTCTCATCCATATAGTGTCTCGCTGACCCATATGCCACAGTCCCTGGGCCTCGTTCATAAAGCTATGAATCTGTCGTTCAAGGACAGGCTCAAAATCGGTCTGCATCTTTCTTCCCGCCACCTCAACCACAACTGCCAGCGGCATTTTTCCGGGCGCTTCAACGGAGTCAACATCGGGGCCTTTAACTGTTATTTTGCCATCTTCAACCTCACCAACATCGAGCATTCGAAGCCATTCAAGGGCAGGTGTCCGTTGGCCGCCAAATTCGACGTGCATATCTTCTTTACGAATGCGTTCGCCCTCAAAGGCGGGGCTGTAGGCTACGGGAATGGGCACTTGCGAGACCTTTATCTTCAGGCCTCTGACTTCGATGGCTTTTTCCACTATTTTATCGTGAGGGATGTTGGATACAACGTGCTCATAAGTGCATACGCCGGTGGGTAGAATCTGGGGGATGTCCGAATCGGCAATAACGGGGAAGCCGTAATTGATGGCGCCGGCGGCAGTAGCGTACCATTCGTCGGTAACTTTTCCCATTGCCAGGACGAACGCAAAGACCCTGTTTTTGTTGTAGAGCAGATTGCGTGTAAAATCGCCTGCCTGAACGCCGCCGAAACTAAGCGCCGCACGACTGGCGAAGCCCAGCGCATAAATCGCCGCTGTGATTTCGCGACCAAAGGGGACAAGCCGGGTATCCCAGCCCAAATCCACGCCGCCTTTGACCAACTGCTCGGCAAAAGTTGTGCCGTTATTATGACCGGCCATAAAAACATACAGACTTCTTTCCTGGCATTTGCGGGCGATTGTAACCGCTGTCTCCATATCAGGTGCTGCGCCGACAATAGCAGCAAAACCCGGGGCAGAACCATCAACGAATTGGATACCGCGTTCGCGGAGGATTATATCGTCCGCAGCACCGAGCCAGATGTCGTCCACAGGATTAGGGCCGATTAGATATTTGCAGGCTTCAATAATCTCTTCTGCAAAAAGGGTAGCCATACCGGCATCCAGTGTTGGGCCGAGATAAGGCAGCCACAAATTGTCATCGACCGGCTGCGGCAGCAGAGGTTTTATCTCCTCGGCCATTACATTTTCAAAATCGGCTAATTTCCCCACGGCCCGGCCGGTCATTGAATAAATAATCGGTATGTAATAACCGGTGTTCGGAAACTCAACTTTGCAATCCTTACCTTTTTGCTCAATAGCTTTTGCCAGTATTTGCTCGGCCTGCTTGACAATTTTATGAGCACCACGTATTGCTGCTGAAGCTATGATTTTTGACATTTATATAAACCTCCTTACACTGCTAACGCCCGGCGTTCTTCCATATCATAAAGTTTGCGTTCTTTTTTCACGTTTATTCCGAGGGCATCACGTTTGGCTTCAATATGCTCAATCATCATTTTTGCGGCCTTGACGGGGTCGGACTCTGTAGCCCATTTTCCGCCGAGGTCTTTTTCTATTCCCTCGAACAGATAATTTTTGACATTCTCACTTCCAACAAAGGGGAAGAGCTCTTTTGCAAAGACGACTAAGACGCCGCTGGCCACGAAATACTGACCGATGGCAAATGCTTTTTCGGTGATAGATTCCAGACAGGCCCCTGCTACCGGTAAATCGGCCAGGTCTTCGCCGAGGCCGCCTTCTTTGACGATGGCGGAACAGGCAACAAGCAACCTGCTGTTGTCCACACAGCTGCCGCAGGCCAGAATTGGCGGGATTCCAACGGTTTCGCAGACTTCTCTCAAGCCCGGCCCTGCAAGCTCGAGCGCATCTTTAGGATTTAACAGGGCTTTCTTTCCGCAGGCAATAGTAGCACAGCCGGTAGTTACCACCAAGACGTCATTCTTAATCAACTCCATCGCCAGGTTTGTATGGGTATAGTCCATCAGGATTTTTGGGTTGGTGCAGCCGACAATTGCTCCGATACCGCGAATCCTGCCGTTGATGATATTGTCATTGAGCGGTCTGTAACTTGCGCGGAATTTTCCGCCGAGCATATAGTTGATAGCTTCGTGGCTGAATCCTATGACAGCAGTTTCTTTTTCGGAGGGTATGTGGACTTGGCCGCGATTTTTATAGTTTTCAATGGCCCGTGAGACCAATTCTTTTGCAGTTTTCAGAGCAGAATGCTCCTGCATAGGCACATGCTCAACGCCCGGGATTTTTGCCTTATCGGCGGTAGTAACCAATTTTGTATGGAAGCAAGAAGCTACCTGAGCCAGTCCCTGCATTACGCATTGGACATCGACAGCCATCATATCGACGGCCCCTGTGCTTATGGCGAGCTCCTGGCAGAGGAAATTTCCTGCGATGGGGACACCGTGCCGGACGAGCAGCTCATTAGCGGTGCAGCAAATTCCCGCAACGTTGATGCCCTTTGCGCCGGCTTTTTTTGCTTTTTCTAAAAGGTTCTCATCCTGAGCGGCCGCGACTATCATTTCCGAGAGAATTGGTTCGTGACCGTGGACGATGATGTTGACCTCGTCGGGTTTCAAGACGCCGAGATTAATCTCGCCCCTGCCGGGAAAAGGTGTGCCAAAAAGGATGTCCTGCAGTTCGGTAGCGAGCATCGAGCCGCCCCAGCCATCGGCAAGGGATGTTCTTGAGGCGTGCATAATCAGACTCTTATAATCCTGGTCAACGCCCATAGTGCTTCGGTGCAGGGCCTCGACGACCTCGCGGTCGATGGCACGCGGGGTAATGTCTAATTTTTTCCAGATTTCCTGCCTCGGTTTCGGTGCTCTGTTAACCATCAGTTGATTCCCGCTGCCCTTGCCAAATTCATTAAGGGCGATTTGGCCGAGCTCGGCAGCAATTTCGTTATCCGCCCGGTCTTTGGTCTGAACGCCCAATTCTTGGGCGAGTTTGCGCAATTTCACGGGGTCTTTTATGTGGTAGTCAGGCGCTTCGCCCTTAGCCGCTGCGAGGAACACTGTCGCTACAGCCCGGCCGTGGTCACTGTGCGCACTTGTTCCTGCCGCCACGGCTCTGAGAAAATTACGCGCAACAATGGTATCGGCGTCTGCGCCGCAAACGCCGGCCTTCGGCCCGTCTTCGAAGGGGTCGATTCTGCACGGTCCCATTGTGCATATTCGGCAGCAGATGCCGAGCTTTCCGAAGCCGCACTGGGGCTGCTGCAATTCCAGTCTGTCCCAAGCGTTCTCAAGACCGGCTTCTGCCATAAGGTCTATCATTTCCTGTGCTGCCTTGTCGCTACTACGTTTTTTCGGATTCATAATGATTCCTCACTTGACAATTCTCTTTTTATTCAGCGAATGCGTCGGTAAGCGTTAACGCCTTATCTTCGCCAACGCTATCAACTCTAATGGTTGACTTTAGTGCGTGCACCAGCGCCTCGGCTACTCTCATCCGAGGCGAATTAAACCGCTGTAAAAATTCTTTTCTGTTTTCCGCCTGAAGCACTGCTTTGTAAAGCTGCCAGGCGAACTGCGAGCCGTGCTTTTTGGCTACAAGCTGAGCGCCCACAATTCTGTTGCGGGAATTAGTTAAAATTTTCGCCACCTCAAACGAATCGGCGCCTCTATTTTTTATCGCCGATTGAGGAACGCTTAAGTCATACACCTTAACCTTCAAACCGAGCTCGCTTGCGGTGGTAGTGCTGTGTCCGATACTGAAAATCTGCATACCGAGAATCTGGTCGGCCTGGGCACGCAGAAATCCTTTGGCTTGCTGGTTTGCCCCTGCCGCATTTGCACCTGCTATTTTTCCTGCACAGGCGCCGATGCTTCCTACGGGGGAATAGGTGAATCTGCCCGTGCCTAAATCGGGACTTTCCGCACAGTCTCCTGCGGCGTATATATCCCTGATTGAGGTTTGGAGGGAGTTGTCCACTTTGATTGCGCCGGTTGGCCCCAGCTCGATGCCACATTTTTCGGCGAGGGCGACACTCGGTTGAACACCCGTGCCTACCACCACAAGATTGGCAGCAACTTTTTTGCCTTTGTGGATAACATATTCGACGCGGCCGGCCCCGCCGATTTCGGAGATTTCTTCGCCGGTGAGCATTTTCAACCCTCGCCGCTCGAACCTTTTGGTGAGAAACTCTGAAACCTCCGGCTCAAGCAGCTTTCTGAGAATTCTGGAGCGAACATTGAAATAAACATCCAGGCCTTTATGCATCAGGGCTTCGGCAATTTCCAGAGCGATAAAGCCCGCTCCTATCACTACGGCAGAGTCTGCACTCCCTGCCGCCTCTACGATTTCAGCGGCTGCCTGATAGGTGGTAAAGGTGCAAACGCCTTTTTTGTCAGAGCCGGGAATTTTCGGTATCGATGGAGAAGCTCCGGCAGCGAGGACCGCTGCATCATAGGGCAGTTTCTTTTCTTTACCGTCGGATAAAATGGAAATTACTTTGCTTTTTGGGTCGATATTTGTAGCTTCAGCAGGACAAATCAATTTAACATTGTAGCGTGCCAGCGTTTCGGGAGAGAAGACTTTTGCCCCGGTCGGCTCTGTTATGTAACCTGCGATAAGTGCAGGTATAGCAGGTCTGCGGTAAGGGGTGCGGTCCTGGGTTACCACCGTTACCTCAGCGTTTGGGTCCCGCTTAGCGGCGGATATCGCAGCCATCATCCCTGCAGCGCTGCCACCGATGACAACTATCCTTTTCACCTGCTATTTTTCCTCGCTTTTACTTTTCTTTTTGATTTCTTTGGCGAGTTGATTTGCTGCTGCCTTACGTTTAGGCTTTGTAACCTCTTTAAGCGAGACGAGCTTTAGCGCTTTAGTTGGGCAGGCCTCGACACAAGCTGGCTCTTGTCCTTTCTCCATTCGTTCCAAGCACATATCGCATTTAATAATGGCTCGTCCTTCCGGGCTGATTTGCAGCACCCCAAAAGGACATATAAGCATACATAGCTTGCATCCGATACACAAATCCTGGTCAACCGTAACAGGGCTTTGTTCATTTTGTCGCTGGATAGCCCCAGTCGGACAAATCTCCACGCAGGGCGGCGCCTCGCAATGTCTGCACTGGATTGGCACGGCAAATTCGTCGGCCGGCTCTACGGTAACCATCCGCTGGGGTTTTGGTGATTCGGCGACGGCCTCTTCAAGCACTTTCGACTTTGAATGTGCCAGGGCACAGGCCAACTCGCAGCTTTTACAGGCCAGGCACTTTTCGATATTTACTACAATGGCTTTATCCATTTTTTCTCCGAAATAATTAAAATAAAAATCACCTCTCGCCTAATTCAGGGCGAAAAAATTCGACAATCCCTAGTATACTCCTGAAAATGCTACCTCACTTATCTATAAATACGCTTTTTATTTTGAGTAGTTCTTTGCTTCCTGTTTTAACAATCACGCCAATACGTAAAGTAAAAAAATAAATTATATTCGATATTTTGAGCAAATGCATAGTATTTTTTTGCCATCTTTTAGCATATTCGGGCTTTAGAGGAAAGCCGAGAAGCAGGGGGGATTTGTTGCATAAATAAATTGCGCTCGATATTATGGAGTCTTTGACGATTTGATTGTCAGCAACCACATACGGGACAAGGTGTGCAGCGAAATGGCAAATGAAGGACTTTGGCAGCAACTTCTCGAACTCGACGGGCAAAAAACCGCTCAACGGGCGAAGTGTCGATATTTAGCCAATCAGAAGCGTTATATTATACCGCTGCTGAACCGCGAATATATAGTTAATCTGCCGGAGAAAAAAGTGCTGTCGGCGGAGCATTCTCTGGAAGCGGGTTTTTCCGAGGAGCTTTGCATTCTTACATACCTGATAAATTCCCGGGATTTGCCGGTCGCCAACAAATTAAGGACGGCGCAAGAGCTGCCGGAAGGGCAGTTCTTTTTCAGAGGGCCACACAAACTTGCTACCGAAAAATTAGAAGAGGTCTTCGGTCAATGTCCCGAACGGCTGTATGATGTTATGGATGAATTCGGCGCCAAACGGTGCGAATTCGGCGACGCCTCTATCGAATTGTCCGTTCTGCCGCGTATTCTTCTGACAATAGTAATTTGGCGAGGCGATGAGGAATTCGGTGCCAGAGCATCAATCCTGTTCGACGAAACCGCGGCAGTTCAATTGCCACTTGATGCGTTGTGGGCGGCTGCCAATCTGGCCATCAAGGCTTTGGTAAAGGCAGTTGCCAAGGCCGGGTAGCATATTATTTTTTCGCACCTCTTTTGATTGCTGATTATTGATAAACGGCGTTAGAAATGCTACAACAAGAAATCTAATGAAAAGAACGAAAACCCCTAACGGCGTAAAAATAGCAATCGGCGGCAAAGGCGGCGTAGGCAAGACGACGGTCTGCGCCGTTTGGGCACAGCTATTTGCAGAGGAAGGGTTCGATGTTCTGGCTATTGACGCTGACCCAAATACCAACCTTGCCCTGGCTTTTGGCATATCTTCGCAGCAAAGCCCTGAGCCGCTTATAAAAATGAAGCAGTTAATTGCCGAGCGCACAGGCACTACGAAAGATGCGGTAGGAGCATATTTTAAGTTAAACCCCAAAGTCAGTGATTTGCCTGAGAAATACTGGGTTGAGGCAAATGGCGTTAAATTACTTGTTCTCGGGGGTATTACGCAGGCGGGAGCGGGCTGTGCCTGTCCGGAAGGAGCGTTTTTGAAAGCTATGCTCAATCATATCATATTGGGCAGGCGGGAAATCGTTCTGGTTGATTTGGCGGCGGGCGTGGAGTTTATGGGTAGAGCAAGCATTGAGGGAATCGATGCTTTGGTGGTGGTTACTGAGCCGGGTGGAAGAAGTATCGAGACCGCAAAAACAATCGCACGGATGGGAGGCGAGCTGGGGATAAAATACGTGGCGGCAATAGCAAACAAGATTACAGAT
>Ga0187886_1001984_pt1 | contig 17199 bp, 22 predicted proteins | sample June2016WEW_20_1_FD_133001 | JGI IMG/M metagenome (GOLD analysis project Ga0187886, IMG submission 133001) | Peatland microbial communities from SPRUCE experiment site at the Marcell Experimental Forest, Minnesota, USA - June2016WEW_20_150 | ecosystem: Environmental > Terrestrial > Soil >... | reverse complement strand
TAAATCATTTATGTTTACTTTTCCATTACCAGAGCCATTTTTTGTGGTGCTATGTTTTTTAATTTCGCCCGTTCGCGCATCAAATTCTTCTCCGGGTAGGGATGTTTTCCTGAATTCTTCCTCCCTCATCCGCAGATAGTCTTCGGTTGAAGTAGGAGTAGCTGTTAGTTCTTCAGAAGCAGTTTTGCTCATAATTTCTCTTTCCAAAAATGCCATCAATTTTATTGTAACATTTATAATATATTTTTCCAGAGGGATTGGCAATATGCTAAAATGTCGTTATGGAATTTGTTGCCGATTTACATCTTCATTCAAAATATTCAAGGGCGGTTTCAAGGGAAATGAATCTTCTAAACATGGCCTTGTGGGGGAAAAAGAAGGGCTTAAACATTTTATCAACCGGCGATTGGACCCATCCGCTTTGGTTTAGAGAAATTACCACTACTTTAGAAGAAGAAACAAAAGGACTTTTTGTCCTAAAAAACGGCACAAAAGAAACAAAATTCATCTTGTCGGTGGAAATTGCCAGCATCTATTCGCAAGACGGTAAGGTACACCGAATCCACAATTTAGTTTTTTCTCCAAATCTTGAAACTTGCGAAAAAATCCAAAAAGAATTGGTTAAAAAGGGTTGCAATCTATCTTCCGACGGAAGGCCGATGATCGGACTTTCTTCAAGAAATTTAATGGAGCTAATTTACTCAATAGACAAAGATGTCTTTCTAATTCCTTGCCACGCCTGGACACCGTGGTTTTCGTTATACGGCTCAAATTCGGGCTTTGATTCGATTAAGGAGTGTTTCCAAGACTTCGCCGATAAAATCTACGGTATCGAAACAGGTCTTTCCAGCGACCCTTTCATGAACTGGCAGATTAAAGAACTTGAAGATAAATCGATTGTTTCCTTTTCCGATGCCCATTCGCTGCCAAAAATGGGAAGAGAGGCAACCGTTTTTGTGAGCAAAGACCAAACGTCAGATACAAAAATAACTTATTACGACATCATCGCCGCAATTAAACAAGAACCGGACGCAAAATTAAAAATTGGTTACACGATTGAGTTTTATCCCGAGGAAGGAAAGTACCATTATAACGGTCACCGCAACTGTAATTTTGTCCAGGATCCAGCCCAAACCAAAGCCAAAGGCACGATTTGTCCTGTTTGCGGCAAGCCTTTAACAATTGGGGTAATGCATCGAGTTGAAGAACTGGCAAAGGGCGAGTTTTCCAAAGAAGAATCCAAGCTCAATAAAAATCAGGTGAAATGGATTTTGGACCCAAGCAAAAAACATCCTCCTTTTGTCAAACTCGTGCCGTTGATGGAGATTTTGGCAGAAAGCCTTTCTTCAACCGTTTCCAGTCTAAAAGTGCAAAACGTTTACGATTTGCTTTGTCAAAAATTCGGCAGCGAAATAAATGTTTTATTAAAAACGGAAACGGAAGAAATCAGAAAAGAGGCCGGGGAACGAGTAGCTGAGGGAATAGAGAAAGTGCGGACGGGCAAGATTGTGATTCTGCCGGGATTTGACGGACAGTACGGAATAGTCAAAATCTGGGAAGATAAAGAAATTTCAAAAAAACAAGAAGAAGTTGTTAATCAGTTGGGAATTGACTTTTGAGCTTAGTCAGGATAGATTAATAGTAGGCGAGCTCTCCGCAAAAAAGCTTTAGAGGGCGAAAGGAGGTGAATCAATAATGGACGCAAAAACAAAAGAATTATTAAAACCCTTAGCAGACCTTTACGCAAAAGCTCCGGTTTTACCAACAAACGTTAAAGATTTCTTGGTTCAAGCGGCTCCTTGGGTAGCGTTAATTCTTGGAGTTTTAGTACTTCTCGGATCGATAGGCGGTTTGGGTTTATTTACGGTTTTTTCTCCTTTTGCCTATTTATACGCAGGAGCAGGATATACGACCTTTTTATTAATATCAGCCGTAGTCGGGATAGTAGGGGGCGTAATCTTACTTCTTGCCTTTATGCCGCTTAGAAAAAGGAAACTAAGAGGTTGGAACTTATTAGTTTGGTACGAAGTTTTAGCAGTAGTAGGCTCTGTTATTTCCCTAAGTGTTGGAAGCGTTGTCATGGCGGTTGTAGTCGCAGCGATTGCTTTCTATTTCTTATTCCAAGTAGAAGCTTACTATAAATAAACGGGAGTAAAAAGTATCTTTACTTTGGGTAAAAGTAAAGAATATTTTGGCAGGCGAAATACCGTTTATTTTGATTTGGTAATTTATAGTAATATGTATTTTGATACGATAAATCCCTGGAAACATTTTTTTAAAAAATGTTAAAATGCTGCGTATGAAACTAATAATTGGGCTCGGTAACCCCGGATTAAAACACGAAAAAACCAGACATAATCTTGGGTTTATGGTGGTCAATGCATTGCTCAAAGATTTTTCATCATCCTCACAAGATTTGTGGAATAAAGAGAAAAAATTCCAAAGCGAAATTGCCGAAATTAATTGGCAGCCCAAAATCGGGCAAGCGGAAAAAGTTATTTTAGCAAAACCCTTGACTTATATGAACGGTTCAGGTCTGGCTGTTTCCTCGCTTGCAAAATTTTATAAAATTGGCACAGAGAATATTTGGATAATGCATGATGAAATTGATTTGTCCCTTGGTGGAATTAAGATAAGATTTGGCGGCGCATCGGCGGGGCATAAAGGAGTGGAATCAATAATCGAAAAATTGGGAACGGATAAGTTTTGGAGATTTAGGATTGGAATCGGCAATGACAATTCAAAATTCAAAAATCAAAGATCAAAATTGAAGCCAATTGATAGGTTTGTTTTGGGAGAATTTTCAGAAAATGAAAAAGGCAAGGCAAGGGAAATTGTCAAAAAAGGGAAAAAAGCAGTTGAAGATGCGCTTGATGAAGGGTTGGAAAAAGCCATGAACAGGTTTAATACGAAATAACTAATTGGTCCCGTCACGGATTTGCTTCCGTGCCACTCAAGTAAATTATGAAACCAGTAGGTCAAATATTAAAAACATTTAATCCCACCCAAGATAAATATATCTCCAGAGATTTTCAGGCATACGGCATTTGGCTAGCCGAAGAAATGGACGATTACAAGCATCGGGGGATGTGGATTAAATTGGCAAAAACAGTTCACAGGTCAATTTTGGAAAAAGCCTTATCTTATGTTGCAGATAGCGACGTAGACAATAAAATCGGTCTGTTTATGTGGAAAATGAAGCAATTAAAAACGGAGAGCGCAAAAAAAGCCAAATAATTTAAAAAACCAATGTCCCTATTTTTTCTCCATAAACCGCTTTTTTGATATTTCCCAGCTGGCTAATATTAAAAACAATAATCGGAATATTTTCCTGCTGGCACAGGGCGAAAGCGGTTGTATCCATCACCATTAAATTTTTTCTTAAGGCCTTTTGAAAACTGATTTTTTTATACATTTTTGCGCTGTTGTCAATTTTTGGATCTTTATTATAAATGCCGTCGGTATTACTGGCTTTAAGAATTATTTCACAGCCTAATTCACAGGCTTTTAAGGCGGCGGCGGAATCAGTGGTGAAAAAGGGGCTGCCTGTTCCGCCGGCAAGAATTACGATTCTGCCTTTTTCCAAATGGCGTATTGCCCGGCGTCTAATAAAAGGTTCGCAAACCGGCGAGGCGTCTAAAGCCGACATTACTCTGACACTACTTCCCAGCCTTTCCAAAGCCTCCTGCAGGGCCAAAGCATTCATAATTGTTCCCAGCATTCCGATATGATCCGCAGTGGCTCTGTCGACTTTTGTTCCCAAAACTTCTCTGGCTCTGAATAAATTTCCCGCGCCGATTACGATTGCGCATTCGACTTCTGTTTCTTGCGTAAGGGAATTAATGTAGGAAGCAACTCTCTGGATTGCCGAAAAATCTAGTCCTTTTTTCTTGTTTCCCCCGAAGATTTCACCGGTTAACTTAAGAAGAATCCTTTTATATTTAGCCTTATTTTTCATGGACTCTTTGGTAATTATAACCCTTTATTGCTTTTAAGCAAGAAACAAAAATAGTCTTTATGATATTATATTGACTATGCAAGCCCATATTATTATTTTAGGCTTTGTTCAGGGAGTGGGATATAGACAATATGTTAAAAACAATGCCAAAAAATTGGATCTTAAGGGTTGGGTTAAAAATACGGATGACGGGAGAGTTGAGGTGCTGGCTCAGGGCCGAAAAGAAGATATCGAGAAACTTATCAAGATTTGCGAGAAAGGCCCGTTTCTATCGGAAGTAAAATCCGTTGATATAAATTGGGGAAAAGAAGATGAACAGTTTGAAAGCTTCGAAACATATTAAATAACCCCTTGACAAATGCGACTAAGTTGCATATACTGTGCAAGTCGATTGCATTTTACACAATACATTGAATAAACTTATGGTTGCATTTTTTAAACAACATAATTGTAAAAATGAACTTCAAGAGGTTTCACTTAAAGCTACCCCGGCTAGAATTGCCGTAATGAAATTTTTAGAATCAACAGAACACCCGGTTGATGTCGGCGGAATTTTGTCTTATTTAAAGCAAAATAATGTCGATGCTGATCCGGCGACTGTTTTCAGAATGATGAATGATTTCCTCAAAAAGGGGATTACTCAACAAATTCAGCTTCAGGAAGGTAAGGCAAGATATGAACTTTCTAATAAAAATCACCACCACCACCTAGTTTGTACAAACTGCGGGAAAATAGAAGAGGCGGAGGGGGATTTTTTAAAAAAAATGGAGGAAGATATTTTTAAATCGAAAAAGTTTAAAGTTAAAAGCCATTCTTTGGAGTTTTTCGGACTTTGTAGTAATTGCCAGAAATAAACATGAATAAAAAATTAACAATCTTATTAGGAGTCTTAATTTTAATGTTTGCGGTAGTTATGCTATTCAATTTTGGCGCAACGAAGAAAACCAGCAACGGAAAATTGCAAATTACCGCTTCTTTTTACCCGATGTATTTCTTTGCGTCAAGAATTGGCGGGGATAAAGCCGATGTTGTCAGTATCACTCCTGCGTCAGCCGAACCGCACGATTACGAACCAACCACCCAGGATTTAGTCGGTATTGAAAATAGTAATATGTTGGTTCTAAACGGCGGAGCTTTGGAGGCTTGGGGAAATAAAATCAAAAGCCAATTGTCGGCAAACGTTTTGGTCGTGACCGCAGGCGACGGGTTGGCGAATAAACAGCTTAACGAAAACGGGCAAACCATTACCGATCCGCATATCTGGCTTGATCCGATTTTGGCCAAAAAAGAAGTTGCAGTCATTGAAAAAGGTTTTGAAAAAATTGATCCTAAGGACTCTTCATATTTTCAAACAAACGCCAGAAAACTGGATGGCGAGTTAGATATGCTTAACATAGTATATTCTCACGCGTTTACAAATTGCGTGCAGAAAGATTTTATTACGTCTCACGCTGCGTTTGGCTACTTAGGAACTCAATACGGTATCAATCAAGTCGCAATTTCCGGTGTTTCGCCCGACGAAGAGCCATCAACGCAAAAGATGGTAGAAATTACCAATCTGGTTAAAGCCAAAAACATTAAAGTCATTTTTTTTGAGAGCTTAGTCAGCCCAAAACTTTCGGACACGATTGCCAATGAAACCGGCGCCAAAGCCATGGTTTTGGATCCAATAGAAGGATTAACTAAAGACGAAATCGCAAACGGACAAAATTACTTGACAATCATGAGGCAAAACCTTAATAATTTGCAAATTGCTTTACAATGTCAGAAATAAACCACAAAACCATAATCATCGAGCTTAAGGATGTCTTCTTTGCTTATGAAAAAGAATTTGTAGTAAAAGATGTTTCTTTAGTTGTTCATAAAGGCGATTACGTGGGAATTATTGGCCCAAACGGAGGAGGGAAATCAACGCTTTTGAAGCTTATCTTAGGACTTTTAACTCCCACAAGGGGAGAAATTGATCTTTTTGGAAAAAGTATCGAAAAGTTCAAAGACTGGCCGAAGTTCGGTTACATATCTCAAGTGGTAACTCATACCGATCCACATTTTCCGATGACGGTTAAAGAAGTTGTGGCAATGGGAAGATATCCGAGACTAGGGCTTATACACCTTCCAACAAAAAAAGATAGGATTAAAGTTCAAGAAGCCTTAGAACAGGTTGATATGTGGGAATTTCGAGACCGTTTAATCGGAGATTTATCGGGTGGACAAAAACAGCGGGTTTTTATTGCCCGTGCCCTGGCAGGTGAGCCGGAAATAATTGTTTTAGACGAACCAACATCTGGAGTAGACGTTAAAACCCAAAAACAGTTTTACACATTACTGCAAAAACTAAATAAAGAGCTTGAATTGACGCTTATTCTTGTTTCCCACGAATTAGATGTTATCGAACATGAAGCAACAGAGATTGCTTATATAAACGGTAGCTTAGTCTATTATGGAGCAGCTGATAAATTCGTTCATACTGAATACTTTGAAAAATTAACCGAGAAAGGCGAACATCATGTTTGATATTTTTCAATACGGATTTATTTTGCGGGGGATTGAGGTCGGTTTAGTTATTGGAGCGATTTCACCTCTGATTGGTATTTTCTTAGTTCTTCGCCGATATTCGTTAATCGCCGATACGCTTTCCCACGTGTCCTTGGCGGGAGTGGCGGTTGGACTTTTATTAAACGTTAATCCGCTTTTAACCGCGATTGGCGTTTCGGTTTTATCGTCGTTCGCAATCGAAAAACTAAGGCTTTCCAAAAAAGTTTATGGCGAATCAGCTTTATCGATTTTTCTCTCCGGAAGTTTGGCAATTGCCTTAATAATTCTTAGTCTTGCCCATGGATTTAGCGTTGATCTTTTCAATTATCTTTTTGGTAGCATCTTAACAGTTAAGCAATCAGACGTTTATATTATTTTAGGAGTCGGAATCTTAGTGCTTGTCTCAATAATTTTACTTTACAAAGAGCTTATTTACATCACCTTTGACGAAGAAGCGGCTAAAGTCGGCGGAATCCCGACTAAACTTATCAATAATATCTTTATTATTCTGGCCGCTTTAACAGTCGCCCTGGCGATTCCAATTGTAGGTATTCTTTTGATTTCGGCCTTAATTGTAATTCCGGTCGTTGCCGCGCTGCAGCTTAAAAAAAGTTTTTGGAAAACCCTTCTTTTGGCCGAAGTATTTTCTTTAATTTCGGTTTTCTTGGGAATAATCGCCTCTTTCTATTTAAGCCTTCCGGCCGGAGGCGCAATAGTCCTTACAACATTAATTATTTTTGTTTTAACTTTGTTATACCAAAAGAAGTAAATGATTTAAAGAAGGTTATTTTACCGCCAATTGGCAAGCAGATGAAACTGACCATGTTTTTCCGCTTGCTTCCGCATTTATTGCTCCTTGGAAAACAGAGTAAGGACAATCTCCGACAATTGGCATTCCGTTAATAAAGAAAGTCGGAGTACCACTAACTCCTACTTTTTGCCCAGCCGCTAGATCGGCACTCGCCTTAGCGGCATCTGTTTTATTGTCAAGACAGCTTCTAAATTGACTGTCATTCATTCCAAGAGAAACAGCTGCTTGAGTAAGGGTATCGGTATTATACATGCTTGTATCACTTTCTGACGGCTGATTCTTATAAAGATAGTCATGGAAATCCCAGAATTTGCCTTGGTCATTAGCGCACTCGGCAGCATCAGCTGCGACAGTTGACGCCGGGCCTAAGAAAGCAAAATTCCTAAAGGCAAACTTAACTTTTCCGGTGTCAACATAGTCTTTTATTAAATTAGACTCGCTTTCCGTAAACCATTTCTCGCAATAAGGGCAGCGAAAATCAGCGAACTCAATAATGGTTACTTTGGCGTTTTTATCGCCCATAACAGGGAAATTTCCAACGTCAACTTTTACTTTCTGGGCTGTTGGGGCAACGCTTGGTTGAGGATTTTGCGCAACCGTCTGCTGGGTTAAGGCCTGATTTTTCTCAAGATATTGGACTTTTGTAAATAACACGCCGATTAAAAAAGCGGCAATTACTAAAAGAATAACCAAAATCTGATTTGAGGATTTTGGCAAGAGTTTTTTCCAGTTTATATTTTCCAGTTTGACCTTAAAAGGAAGTTTAATTATTAGATCAAATTTCGGATTTTTTAATTCCATCGGTGGCAATTTTTTGGCTGTGGCCTTTTTTGGCATAAATGCATTCTATATTTTTTAAAAAACAATTGTCAAGCCCCAGATCGTCTTTTTTTCTCAGGTCTTAAGGGTTAAGGATTAAAACTAGATGCCGTTTGGATTGCTAAAGAAGAACTTAAAGAAATCATCCAGAAGTGGAAGTCTAAAGTAATTTCTGATATTTCTTCTAAAGCTTATTAAGATCATTTTATTTCACCTGCCTTTCATTTAAAGAGTAAAAACATATTAATAAACTTCAAAAACAATTGCAGTAATTAACAGTACTGAAATGATGTAATGTAATTAACAAAATCGCGGCTTTACATAACTTAAAAAGTAGACAATAATTAATTTAATGGAAAAGATTATTTTCTGCGAACTGGAAAACTGGGAAGAGGAGTACATTAATAATTCTTTGGCTCCTTATCCGATTATTTCAACAGCAGAAAAAATAAACGAGACAACAGTTGTAAAATATACCGACGTAACCATCATTTCACCTTTTATTTACTCAAATTTAAATGCGGATGTCCTTTCTCGTTTGCCAAAGCTTAAATTTATTGCCACAAGATCAACTGGCTTTGATCATATTGATATTTCCTACTGCAACCACAAAAAAATTTTAGTTGCCAACGTTCCAACTTATGGGGAGCACACGGTTGCCGAGCATGCTTTTGCTCTGATTTTGGCTATCTCTCGAAAACTTTTACCGGCAACTGCAAGGGCAAAAAAAGGCGATTTTACAGTGGAGGGATTGGAAGGGTTTGATCTTTTCGGCAAAACAATCGGAGTTGTCGGAACGGGCCATATCGGCAAAAGCGTAATTGCTATTGCCCAAGGTTTTGGGATGAAAGTTTTAGCTTTTAACAGAACTCCCGACCCAGACCTTGTTCTAAAAGGAATCTCTTTTGTTTCCTTGGATGAACTTCTGGCGGGTTCGGATATCGTTACACTGCACCTTCCCCACACAAAGGAAACGGAACACATTATTAACATGCAAAATATTCATAAATTCAAAAAAGGAGCGATTCTGATTAATACGGCCAGAGGCGCATTGGTTGAAACACAGGCAATCTTGGAAGGTTTGGATGAAAAAGTACTGTCCGCTGCAGGTTTGGATGTTTTAGAAGAAGAAGGCGCATTAAAAGAAGAAAGGGAGCTTTTAACTTCTGATTTTCTATCTAAAGCAAATTTAAAAACAGCGCTTTTAGATCATATCCTTTTAACCAGAGACGATGTGATTATTACCCCGCATAATGCATTTAACAGCAAAGAAGCTTTAACTCAAATCTTAGACACGACGATTTTAAACATCAAAGCGTTTTTGATGGGAAAGTCGGAAAATTTGGTAAAATCCTAATTGACATAAGTTGCCAAAAAGGGTATCTTAGTACAGTTGGAGGCGATAATTCGTTTTAGACGCGATTTAAAATGGCAGATTTAGTATTAACAGATCAAACTTTTCAAGACGAGGTCATTAAGTCAACGCTTCCTGTGCTCGTGGATTTTTGGGCGGAATGGTGTATGCCGTGCAGAATTGTCGGGCCAATTGTTGAAGAATTGGCCAAAGAATATGACGGCAAACTTAAAGTAGGGAAGCTTAACGTTGACCAGAATGGACAGACCGCTTCAAATTTTGGCGTAATGAGTATTCCGACCCTTCTTATTTTTAAAGACAGCAAGGTTATAAAACAAATGGTTGGGGCACAGAGCAAAGAAAATTTCAAAAAAGAAATAGACAGCATTCTTTAATTTCCAGTTTCCAATATCAAATATGATCTACGATGTAATAATTTTGGGCGGTGGTCCTGCAGGTTTAACCGCTGCAATTTATACCACCAGAGCAAATTTTAAAACTTTGGTTATTGCCGGAGTTAAATGGGGCGGACAGTTGATGTTGACTACAAAGGTTGAAAATTTTCCCGGATTTCCCAACGGTATTCAAGGGCCGGAGCTTATGACAAATATGCGAACACAGGCAGAAAACCTCGGTGCGGAAATTTTAGATACGGATTTTACCTCTACGGAGTTTGGCAAAAAGCCTTTTAAGGTTTCAATCGGAGACAAAACCTTTGAGTCAAAATCGGTGATTATTGCCACTGGAGCGGATACAAAATGGTTGGGTGTAAAAGGAGAGCGGGAAAAAATTGGCAGAGGTGTTTCATGTTGCGCTCCCTGTGACGGAGCATTCTTCAGAAATAAAGATGTAATTGTTGTTGGAGGAGGAGACTCTGCCATGGAAGAAGCATGTGTTTTGACTGATTTTGCTAACTTAGTAACCGTAATCTATAGGGGAGAAACCTTGAAAGCATCTCAGGTAATGCAGGAAAAGGCAAAGGCAAATCCCAAAGTTAAATTTTTATTTAACAGCGAGATTGTTGAAATTTTGGGAGAAATAAAAGTGGAGAAGGTAAAAATTAAAAATAACAAAACAAATAAAAAATCTGAGATGCAAATTGATGGAATTTTTGTTGCCATAGGGCATGTTCCTAACACAAAAATTCTCCAGGGAGTTGATTTGGACGAACAGGGTTTTGTAAAAGCACATGACCATTTTAAAACCAATATTAATGGAATTTTTGTTGCCGGAGACGTTCATGACACCAATTATAAACAAGCAATCACCGCCGCAGGTTTCGGTTGTGCCGCAGCGTTAGAAACAGAAAAATATCTTCGGGGAATTTAATGATGAGACTGAAAATGTCTTAGCTATTTATTTTTATTCCTTTTATCTTAGACTTTTTTTCGAATGACAGAAAACACAGCCATAATTGATTTATAAAATAAATAGTCGTACACTAACCTCGCTATGGTAACGGAAAAAAGACCAGATCCTTCACATACTTCAAGAACAAAAGCTCAGGGAAGCGTAGAAGAATCAAGCGGGCAAGATCCGCAAAGGCAGCAGTTATTAAAATTAATCCGTCCGTATGTGGATGATTTTGTCTATCAGGCCTTTAAAGCAGTGGATCGAAAATCTTTCACGCCGCCAAGAGCCATAAAGAATGCCTATGTAGACGCGGTTATTCCTTTAGAACAAGAGGGTTCAACCATGAGTCAACCAACACTTGTTGCCGAGATGACGCAGCTATTGGGACTTACAGGGAAAGAAAATGTTTTGGAAATAGGAACAGGATCCGGTTACTCAGCCGCTATTTTAGCAAAATGCGCTGAACAGGTTACCACAATAGAAATTAATCCGCAATTAGCCGATAAAGCAAAAGAAAGACTAAATAGGTTAGATTTTAGAAATGTAAGCGTTCAGACGAGTGATGGGCATTTAGGTTTTTCTCAGAAAGCTCCGTTTGATGCCATAGTGGTAACCGCTGCCACCAAAAAAGTTCCAAAGGCGTTAATTGAACAGCTTAAAGTCGGGGGAAGAATTATCATTCCCATTGGTTCGGAAACAAGTCAAGTTTTAAAACGCATCACAAAATTGGAAGAAAAAATTACAAGAGTAGAGCGTTTTTCCTCGGTTAGATTTGTGCCGCTTGTAAATTCTGTTCAACCGTTTTCAAACCCGGCATAAAATTGTAAGCTCGATTACATACATTCTTATCTTGCAGCGGCTAATATGTGGTTAATGGAAGAAGAAAATAAAAAACAGGGCTACGGAAAAAGGCCGCTTTGGCAATGGCTGGCGTTATATGCTGTGATAGGCATAATTGTTTATGGACTAGTTTATTACTTTGTTTTGGCAAAAAAAGGCGGAAGTTATAGCATGAATTCTTCCTTAAATTCTTCTTATTCAGCAACACAAACACCATCTCAAGCGCCGTCTTCGGCTATGGAAGCGCAAAAAATTACCGTGGTAGGAAGTGAATTTGCATTTACTCCTTCGTCAATCACTCTGAAAAAAGGACTAGCGACGCAAATTACGTTTAAAAATATGGGAAAATTCCCTCATAATTTAACCATCCCGGATTTAAATGTTAAAACAAAAACAATCCAACCGGGAGAACAGGACACAATTCAATTTACTCCGGATAAAACCGGGCAGTTCAGCTTTATCTGTACCGTTCCGGGCCATGTAGATAAAGGGATGAAAGGTACCCTCACCGTGCAATAATTATGGTAGAAACACCAAGACAAGAATTATCGTTTTTTGAAACGGTTCAAGCTGAAAGTGAAAAAAGAAGTAGTCCTCTTGCGGAGGTTGCCGTTGAGATGGCAAAAACCGACGAGCAAAAACGAGTATATTTAACGGAATCAACAAAGGCTCGTAATCCTTCCGGAAAGCCCGGAGGTAAAGACTGGTGGGTTGTTGTCGAAGAGACTCTTAAAGCAGTCCCTGAAGATGAATATTTAAAACTTGAAGCTTGGGCGAGGGTTGCTAAAGGACTTCCTTCTATCGTGAGACCGGACATTCCCTCTTTGCCACGGGTAAGAGAATCAAGGCGGTAAAGTAGTATAATATTTTTGTGACAATAAAACCAGTCCGGCCGGATTTTAACCAGATTAAATTATTTCTTCAAAACGACCCGATTCCATTATCAACATCTCTAATTTTGTTGGTTGTTTTAGTTTCATTGGCTGTTTTTTTGGCCTTTAAACTTAATACCCAGAATAACCAAAATTTGACAATTGCAAAACAATTAAAAATCACTTCGGCAAAACTTAATGCTTTACAAAATCAGGATCAATACAAGGTTAATCAGGGTTTGAAAAAGAACATCAACAACATCCAAACCTCGTACAAAACTTCACTGGGTTTGTACCAGAGAATCTTGGATTTAAAAGCGCAAAAGCAAGACACAAGCGATTTGGATAAAGAATTTGCCCAAAGTTTAGATTTTCTATCACAACTAAATTATTCTTCCGGTTCAGCTAGCTTAACCTTATTAGCTTTAGACATTAAAAAGAAAGAAGACGCGTTGGCCGTAAGCCTGGTTCAAGTTTCAGCGCCTCAAAACATTACCCAGAGCAATACTCCTCCGGGAAGCGGATTTTCTGTGCAAAGCGTTTCAACCGACAACGGAAATTTTACTGTTTACACTGTGGCCGCAGATTTAAATTCAACCAAAGTAATTGTCGATACGGCTTCGGGCGGGGATTGTAGTTATAATTGCCCGACCCTCCCCTTAGCGGATTATGTTTCAAGAAATGGGGCTTTTGCTGGGATTAACGGAACATTTTTTTGCCCGGCAGAATATCCGAGTTGCGCAGAAAAAACGGGATCGTTTGACCTTTTGGTGATGAATAAGAACAAAACTTATTTCAATTCTTCCAATAACGTTTACAGCACAAATCCGGCGGTTATTTTTTACGGAAACACTGCGCGATTTGTCGGTCAGGCGCTTGAGTGGGGAAGAGATACGGGAGTTGACGCCGTTTTATCCAATTACCCACTTTTAGTGTCGGGAGGGCAAATAGTTTATGGCGGTGGAGGCGATACAAAATTTTCCCAAAAGGGAGCCAGGGGTTTTGTTGCCGCTAAGGGCAACATGACTTATATCGGTGACGTTTTAAATGCGACAATGACAGACTCTGCAAAAGTCTTAAAAACTTTAGGAATGGATAACGCCATGAATCTTGACGAAGGCGGTTCAACCGCACTTTGGTCCGGCGGGTATAAATTAGGGCCGGGCCGAAACATTCCCAATGCGCTACTTTTTGTCCACAAGTAACTTGTCTTCAATATTAAAAATTGTAATCTAAATTACTGAATAGTTTTTAAATAAAGCTATAATTGTTTCATTATGTTAACAAATTCACCTGTTACACCGGCAATTCCGGTAACGGATATAAGGAAAGCGATTGATTTTTACAAAAATACGCTTGGTTTAAAACAAAGTGCGATGCAAATGGAGAAGGATGGCGCGCTGTTTGATGCCGGCGAGGGGACGAAGATATATCTTTACCAAAGAGGCCAGTCTAAAGCAGATCATACTTTGGCCAGTTTTAATGTAGATAATATAGAAGAAATTGTGGATGAGCTTTTCCAAAAAGGCGTTGTTTTTGAACAGTACGATATGCCAAACGGGATAAAAACCGACGCAAAAGGCATAGCAACCATGGGAGATATGAAATCAGCTTGGTTTAAAGATCCCGACGGCAATATTTTGGCGATTTTGGAAGTAAAGTAAAGGTGGAAAGGAAATTATGAATGAACACCTACATCACGAAGAACTTATAAAAGGAGCTTACGGGCAATTAAAGCAAATTTTTGACGATTCAGAGCAGGGAATTTATCTCTATTTGGACGATACGCATAAAATATGCAATGAAAAATTGGCTTTAATGCTGGGCTTTAAGACAGCCGGAGAATGGGCAGAAATAACAGACTCGTTTTTGGATAAGCTTGTCGTGAAAAAAAGTCAGGAAACCTTAGCGAATGCTTACGAAAAAGCAATGGAAAAGATGATAGGTTCTACGGTCAAGATTGAATTGAAGAAAAAATCAGGTGAACCAATTAAAACAACTGTTATATTAGTTCCAGTAAGCTATAGTGGCCACTTATTTGCTTTGCATTTTGTCTCCCCAAACACATAGTAGTAAATTTAACTAGGGCCGGGAATAATTCAGCCCCAAAGTGGTATAATTTTAATCTATGAATATTAAAGACAAAGTTGTCATTGTTACCGGCGCTTCGTCGGGAATCGGTCTGGCTACCGCCAAACTTCTTAGTCAAGCGCGGGCAAAAGTTGTTTTGGCAGCCCGTTCAAAAGAGAAGATTATAAAGCTTTCAAAAGAGCTTCCTAATTCCTTGGCAATTCCAACGGACATGACAAACGAATCTCAAATTAAAGCAATGGTTGCAAAAACCGTTTCACATTTTGGTAGAATAGATATTCTAATCAATAATGCCGGCAGGGGATATGACGCTTCAATTCAAGATATAGATATGAATAGTTTCCGCGAACTTTTTGAACTGGATGTTGCTGGACCGCTTATGGCAATGCAGGCTGTTTTACCAGTTATGAAAAAACACGGCGGGGGAATGATTGTAAACATTAGTTCCGGAACTGCGTTGATGCATCTTCCCAATATGGCTGCTTATTCTTCTTTAAAACGCGCTTTGGCCGGAATTTCTTTAACGGCCAGAGAAGAACTTAAAAACGATAATATTAAAGTCAGCGTAGTTTATCCATATATAACTTTGACGGATTTTGAAAAGAATACTGTTAAAGAGGGGAAGCGGGAAGAAGAAGATTGGAGTTCGGATGATCCCGATTTCCAACCTCCGGACACGGCCGAACACATTGCCAAAAAAATATTGGAGGGAATAAAAAGCGAAAAGCCGGAAATTTTCGCCCACGATTGGATGAAGGAAATGTCCGACCCGGAATAATTCAGCCCCAAAGTGGTATAATTTCCGCATGAATGATAAAGCTTTAAGAGACCATCTGTTAAATCTTCTCAGGGGAGGAAATGCCCATATGACTTTGGAGGAAGCAATCAAAAATTATCCGGCTGCCAAAATAAACGATATTTTCCCAAACGGAGAATATTCCTCGTGGCATCTGTTAGAACATATTCGAAGAACCCAGAACGACATTTTAGAGTTCATCATAAATTCAAAATATGTTTATCTTGAGTGGCCAAAAGATTACTGGCCGGCGCGGAATAAAAAAGCAACGCAAAAAGAATGGGACAAAACAATAGCATCATTTCGAAAAGATACCAAAGCTTTGGAAAAAATTGTTGCTAATCCTAAAACAGATTTGTATGCAAAAATTCCCTGGGGGGAAGAGCATACAATTTTACGGGAAATTTTACTTGTCGCAGATCACAACGTATATCATATTGGCGAGTTTGCTATTATGCGCCAAGTGATGAGTACGTGGGATAGATAGCCTGAAGAGGAATAATTTAGCCTCTTTTTTTACGAATTTCTTACCTATTGACACGTTCATTTAGCTATGTTAAACTGCATGGTTAGTGAACGATTATCTGGCCGTAACTGGTTTGATACGAGAAAACTTATTTATGTTAGCAAACGAAATTATATCCTTAACCCTTACGGGTTTTTTGATGGCTTCATAATAGTTTCCTCGTAATTTAGTTCAAATTGCACTTTAATTTCGGACCCTGTGATTTGGGCCTGTAGCACAGCTGGTCAATGCGCTGCATTTGCAATGCAGAGATCACCGGTTCGAATCCGGTCAGGTCCACAAGACTAATTTTGCTTTTTTGCACGTAGCGTCTGCCACATGCGTGGCCGCTACTTGCAAGAATTCAAGTTAGTTGGTTCTTTGAAAAGTGAAGAGAAGTCCCGTCTAATCGTGCTCCCAAGTTTTGGAGAATGATTTTGGACGGGATTAAATGTCTTTTTAATCTGTTGTATAACAGAATAAAAAAGTCTACTCATAATGCCGATAATGGATGCCTAGGAGGCTTTGACCGAGGAAGGACGCATACGGCGGCGATACTCGTCGGGGAGGTGCCATAAACCTTTGATCCGGCGGTTTCCGAATGGGGTAACCCACCTGTTTACAGGTGTCCAAACATAAAAATATGTCCGCAAGGACGTATATAGTGTTTGGGCGGGCACGGCGTGAACTGAAACATCTAAGTAACGCCAGGAAAAGAAATTATTAAAGATTCCGTCAGTAGCGGTGAGCGAAAGCGGAACAGTCTAAACCATCACGTAAGTGGTGGGGTTGCAGGGCAGACGATATTCGATCAAATTTTTTTAGCAGAAAGATCCGGAATGGTCTTCCATAGAGAGTGAAAGACTCGTAAGCGAAAAGAAAATTTGCGATAGTTTGTTCCTAAGTACCACGGGATACGTTATCCTGTGGGAATCTGGGGCGGCCATGCTCCAAGACTAAATATCAAAGTCTACCGATAGTGAACTAGTACCGTGAGGGAAAGGTGAAAAGCACCCCGGGAGGGGAATGAAATAGAACTGAAATTGTCGGCTAACAAGCAGACAGAGTGGTCGTAAGACTATAATGTCGTGCCTATTGAAGAATGAACCGGTGAGTTATTGATTGCAGCGTTAGTTTAACCAAGCATGTCTTGGGGAGACAGAGTGAAAGCGTGCCCTAACTGGGCAATTAGTTGCAGTTAATAGACCCGAAACTGGGTGAGCTAACCTTGGGCAGGGTGAATGTTGACGAAAGTTAGCAGGAGG
>Ga0187886_1001983_pt1 | contig 17201 bp, 15 predicted proteins | sample June2016WEW_20_1_FD_133001 | JGI IMG/M metagenome (GOLD analysis project Ga0187886, IMG submission 133001) | Peatland microbial communities from SPRUCE experiment site at the Marcell Experimental Forest, Minnesota, USA - June2016WEW_20_150 | ecosystem: Environmental > Terrestrial > Soil >... | reverse complement strand
GGATCGGAATGGGTGCTGGCGCGCAATGGGCCTGGCGGCGAAGTGATCCTGCGCCTGGGGACGGAACCCGACACCGCTCAAATCCGCAAACGGCTTGCCGATTTCCCTTCTGCCCGTCTTTTCTTGATGCTTCCGCTCCCGGCGGAGGTCGCAGAGCAAGTGCGCCTGGGGGCGGGCACGGCACTCGACGCGATTGTCCCCGTGAACTCGATGGCGGGTGCGAGGTACGCTCTTGAGGGCCGGTATCGCGATGCGGGCCTCGAGTTCGCCTGGATCGCGCCCAGCGGAAGCGAGGAGGAACTCAAGCGGATGGCCATGCCGCCCCGGATGCCGCTGAGGACGAAGTGGTTGACGCTCGCGGCAGGGATCGACGCCCCAAGGGGACTTGCGGCACAGGTTGAAGAATACGCCGTCCGCATTGCACGGCTTCGTGCCTGGATCGAATTGGAGCCGCCCCAGGCCAGTACTCCCTTCCCGTACAGTCTGGCGTTTCAGGAGACATCGTCGAAGCGGATAGTCACCGAGGGTGATATGCGGAGAGGAGAGCGGTACAAGCTTTACCTCAAATCGGACCCCGACCTCGTGCATCGGCTCGAGCAGGCGGGAAAGAAGGTGCCGAGGCAATACGTCTATGTTTTTATCATCGACAGTGACGGCACGGGAACGTCTTTGTTTCCGGGAGCGCAAGGCAATGTCGAAAACTTGTTCCCCCTTGACCAGACTCTGCTGCCTGCCGAGATCCCTCTGTCAGGCCGTGATTACGATCTTGAGATATCAGACCCGCTCGGCACGGATGTGTATTTCATGATCGTCAGCGCTGAGGCCATCGATCCCACGGTGTTCTCCTTCGAGGGCGTCCGGGGCGGGCCGGCGGGGATGCGAGGCGGGGGTTTGAGCCAACTGTTGCTCGGGATGGGATCGGGGCAAACGAGGGGAGGCAAGCAACCTCCGGCTCCATCTCAATGGTCCATTGAGAAGCGGGTCATCCGGAGCGTCGCCAAGTAGACGGCCGGAAAGGCCCTCAAACAAGCCCAACATCTTGTGCCGAAACTGCCTTGACACCCAATTCCCCTTTCTATAAATTCAATTCATCCAAGAGCAAGTTTTTATCAATCAGAGCGAGGAGGACGATCATGCACAAACATAAACAGCTTTCCGTTTCCTTGGTTCTTTGGCTATTCTGCGTCGGGTCCAGTGCATCCGTTTCGCTTGCCCAATCACAGCTGAAAACCATTGACAACCCCCAGGGTGGAAGGATCGTCTATGGAGTGGTGGACGGGGCGACCAGCACGGCGGCCGCTATGAGCACCGTGCTGCGCACCGTGCACAACACCTGCGGGGAAAAGCCGCAAGTGGGAAAAGTGTTCAGGGTGCGCGGCACGAACTCAGATGCGGTCTTCTTCACGGTGATCAACCATCCGCAAGGAAACAAGCAGGTGGCGGGCCTGCTCATCGCCTCTCCATCAGGCCCCAATAAGATGGAAGCCGCCCTCGTGAGCGACGATGCGACGCGTTTTGGCTCAACCGTAAACCCCATGTTGAACAGACTATTCAGCGAGTGGCATCCTGGTGGCGCGGCGCAGGCTTCCGGCCCCGCGACGGGCGGCGGGACGGCCCCGCCGGAACCGCTGCACCGGGTTATGACCCAAGACGGTTCGGCCAGCCTTGCCATCCCCAACGGCTGGAGAGTTCAAGGCAACGGGGGCACGGCAATGGTCGTCGACCCCAATTACAACGTAATTATCAACATCAACTTGGTCCGGGGGGCGACCAACCCTTCTTCTAACCAGCCCTACGGTCGGGCCACCGGCATGGCCGCCAAAATGGTCTACCCGTCCAACGTGGATCCGGTCAAGGGGTTTCCGGGTCTTATCAGCGAGTTTTATCGCGTGAACAACCAACGCATCGACTTTCGGGTCGACCATGCCGAGCTGGTGGCCGGTCCCGTCGGCCAACGCTGCGTCCATGCCATCGGGCACGGGATGCTTTTTCCGGCAGGCCAGGCGCAGCCTAACATACAGGTGAAAGACTACTTTGAGATGGAGACGCTGATGTGCAGCACTGCCCCTGACCGGATGGGCAACTACGTGGTTACGCTTTCCATAAGCGAGATCGCCCCAAAGTTCGCCGACAAGGAGCGCGCCACGGTGGGCACTATCCTCTCCAGTTATGAGGTCAACCAAGCGGTGGTCGCGCGGCAAGCCAATGCCATCGCTGCGCCCGCCATCGCCGCCATTCACCAAATCGGCGCGAATGCCACGGCGCGGATGAACGCCGTCGAACGCGCCAACGACGCCCAACACGCCGACTACAATGCCCGCCAGGACGCCAATGCCAAAAGCATTCAAGGCTTCAGCAACTACCTTCTCGATCAGACTGTCATCCAGGACAACAATGTGCACGGCAATGGCACGATCGGCCATTCCACCGTCTGGAACTCCACCGCCGACTCGTTGGTGAAAGCCTTTCCTAATCGCTACGAAATTGTCAATGCTCCTAATTTCTGGAAGGGCTGGGATTACTGATACGCACCGGCCTTACACGGAGGGAGTGGTCTACCCCGGTCTCAATGGGCCGGACCGCCCCAATCTCGGGCTCCCGAACCAGCTGGAGATGACCCGTTGCCCCCAATTCAAGACAACGGCGGGAATAACCTGCCTAGAAATATGCGATGACAGCAAAAGCCATTAGGGCCTGATCAGGGGCAGGTCACACCCTCCATCCCGTTCTTCAGAATGATGGACTATAGTTTGAAGGAGACTCCAATGGCCCACAAGCCAGTTGTGCCATTCTTGTTAGAGGCGAATCCGAGTTTTAAAAAGACTCCGGTGCTGGGGTTGAAAAAGTAGCGCGCGGCGCCGAAGGCCTTACCGCCGAATAAGGTTTTATGATCCGTGCCGAATCCGAAGAAAAGGGACGGGCCTGCTCCGACAAAAACATCGAGGCTCTGGACATGGACATTGAAGTGATATTCGATGTCGGGGAACAAGGACAAGCCGCCGGGGGACTTAAGGTAGAAAGAAGCGTCCCCCCCGACCGCGATTTCCTTCGATAAGAAGTATTCCGCGTTCGCACCCAGCGCGATTGTTCTATTGCTCCCTGCCGTAACACCGAGCAGTTGGGGAGAGAGATAAAAATCGCCTACGTTGAACAAGCCGGCGGATGCTTCTTTCTGGGCATCGGGCGGCTCAGTCGAAAAGGCCAATGGAGCAATAAACGCGAGGAACAGAACCAGACACTGCATCTTTTTTGTGGTCATCTTAAACCTCCTTATAAAACGGCACTTTTAGCACGCATAGGGGAAAAAGTCAATAAAAAATTGGAAATAAGATTACTCGTGGCCGTAATAAGACAATAACGCCGGTGTCACAGATTGTGCTCAGTTCAGGGCTCGGAGTATTTATCCATTGCCTTCCCGGTCCTCTCTCTCGGCGCCTCGCCATCCTTCGGCTCTTTCGGCTGCTTCGGCCTGACCAGCGGCGGGGGCTCGTGGTCCTCGGTCCACATGCTTGAAAACCTCGCTTCACGGGTGGTACATTGAGGGGGGGCAGGTTAGTTCTGGTTTTTCGGGAAAACTGCGCGAGGAGAAATAATGGACATAGCCTTGGCCCGCAAGATTGCCTCTGTCGGTTGCCTTGTGCTGCTCGCGCTCGCGTTGGCAGTTCCCGTGGCCGCTCAGGAAGCGCGCTGGAAAGAGCTGAACGCTCAGGTCGGACAGCTCTACCAGCAAGGCAAGTACACTGAGGCCATACCGCTTGCACAAGAGTCTCTCCGCGTCGCCGAGGCTACCTTTGGGCTTGAGCACTCCAACGTCGCCACGTCGTTGAACAGTCTTGCCTTGCTGTACGACGACCAGGGCCGCTACGCTGAGGCGGAGCCACTCCTGAAGCGCGCCCTGGCCATCCGGGAGAAGGCGCTCGGCCCCGACCATCCGGACGTGGCCCAGTCGTTGAACAATCTCGCCGAGTTATATCGTGAGCAGAGCCGGTACGCCGATGCGGAGCCACTCCTGAAGCGCGCCCTGGCCATTAAGGAGAAGGCGCTCGGCCCCGATCATCCGGCCGTGGCCACATCGTTGAACAATCTTGCCTTGCTGTACGACAAGCAGGGCCGCTACGCCGATGCGGAGCCGCTCTTCAAGCGCGCCCTGGCCATCCGGGAGAAGGCGCTCGGCCCCGACCATCCGGCCGTGGCCACGTCGCTGAACAATCTTGCCGAGCTGTACGACGGTCAGGGGCGCTACGCCGATGCGGAGCCACTCCTGAAGCGCGCGCTGGCCATCGACGAAAAGGCACTGGGTCCGGAGCACCCGGACGTAGCCACAGACTTGAACAATCTCGCTGCGCTGTACGATAAGCAGGGCCGCAACGCGGATGAGGGGCCACTCTACAAGCGCGCCCTGGCCATCTACGAGAAGGCGCTCGGCCCCGACCATCCCCTCGTGGCCTTGTCGTTGAACAATCTCGCCGAGTTGTACGACAAGCAGGGCCGTTATGCCGAGGCGGAGCCACTCCACAAGCGCGGCCTGGCCATCCGGGAGAAGGCGCTCGGCCCCGACCATCCGGACGTGGCCGAGTCACTGAACAATCTCGCCGCGCTGTATCGTGAGCAGGGCCGTTACGCCGAGGCGGAGCCGCACTACAAGCGCGCCCTGGCCATCGTGGAGAAGGCGCTCGGCCCCGACCATCCGGTCGTGGCCAGTTCGTTGAATAATCTCGCCGACCTGTACCGCGAGCAGGGCCGCTACGCGGATGCTGAACCGCTCTTCAAGCGCGCCCTGGCCATCCGGGAGAGGGCGCTCGGCCCCGACCATCCGGTCGTGGCCCAGTCGTTGAACAATCTCGCCGCGCTCTTTTATGCCCGCGCGCAGCCTGCTCAGGCCGGGCCCTTCTTCGACCGGGCGTTCGAGACCCTGGCGAAGCAGTTCCAATACTCCTTCACCTACATGAGCGAGAAGGAGCGTTTAGCGTACCTGGCTACGGTAGAATACCAGTTCCCTGCGTACTTCAGCTTTTGTTTCACCTACCGCCAGCAGCTTCCCGGCCTCGCGGGGAAGATGTACGACACGGTGCTGTGGCGGAAAGGTTTCATCGCCCAGAGCGTGGCCGCGCTGCGGGCCAAGATCCAAGCCGGCGGCGATCCCGAGGCTCTCCATCTCCTCGCCCTGCTGACGGAGAAGAAGAGCGAGCTGGCCAAGTTGGCGACCGCGCCCCCCGAAGGCGAGGCGCAGAAACAGGCCGCGCGCCGCGCGCAAATGGCGCAGCTCGAAAAGGAGGCCGCCGACCTGGAGAAAGATCTGGTCAAGCGCTCTGGGGCGCTGGCCGAAGAGAAGCGCCTGGCCCGCGTCACCTGGCAACAGGTGCGTGACACGCTCAAGCCCGACGAAGCCGCGGTCGAGATCGTCCGCTTCCAGTTCTATGACGGCAAGAAGTGGACGGAGAGGACGGAGTACGTGGCGCTGGTCGTCAGGCCGGAGAGCACGCAGCCGCAGTTCGTGGTGCTGGGCGAGGGCAAAGAGCTTGAGAACGACCCGCTGCGCGACTACCGGCTGCGCGCGGGGCTCAGCGAAAGCCGCTCAGTCCGCGGCGCCAAAGTGGCGGGAGAGGAAAGCGGGACGAAGGCCGCCGCACCGAGGACGTCCTTCTATCAGGCGTTCTGGAAGCCGTTGGAACCGTTGCTGGGCAACGGCCGGAGGGTCTATGTGTCCACAGACGGCGTGCTGAACCAGGTGGCGCTGGGCGTGGCGGCCGACAGTGGGGGCCAGTTGCTGATGGAGAAGTACGATCTACGCATCGTGTCCAGCACGAAGGATGTGCTGCGGCAGAGGAGAGCCTCAGGGGGGAACACGGCGGTGGTGATGGGCAACCCGTTGTTCGGGTTGGACGAAGCGCAGCAGCGCGTGGCGGTGCGGCGAACGGAGAAAGCAGCCCCGGTGGAAGCTGTTTCGGTGGCGGGCGCGGGGCAGCGGTCGCGGGACCTGCGTGGGGGGAGCTTGCCGCCGTTACCGGGGACACAGAAAGAAGCCGAGACGGTGGCGAAGCTGCTCGAGGGGCAGCACTGGGAGGTGGGGCTGTATACGGGGGAGAACGCGCTGGAGGAGCGGGTCAAGGGGGTGCGGAGCCCGCGGGTGTTGCACCTGGCCACGCACGGGTTTTTCGAGTCGGACCAGGAGCGGAAGCAGAAGGACGTGGCAGGGGGGCTGGGCGAGGAACGTGCGTCGGGGTTGGAAGACCCGATGCTGCGGTCGGGGCTGTACCTGACGGGAGCGAACCGCACGCTCGGGGGCAAGACGCCGGCGGACATGGACGACGGGGTGCTGACGGCGTACGAAGCGACGCAGATCAACTTGGGGGGGACGGAGCTGGTCGTGCTGAGCGCCTGCGAGACGGGGCTGGGGGAGTCGCAAGACGGGGAGGGGGTATTCGGGCTGCGGCGGGCGTTGCAGGAGGCTGGCGCCGAGTCCGTGCTGATGAGCATGTGGTCGGTGCCGGACCGCGAGACGCAGGAGCTGATGGGGCTGTTCTATGAGAAGTGGCTCGCGGGGAAAGACAAGCACGAAGCGCTGCGGGAAGCCCAGTTCGAGATGAGAGAAATAGTCAAAGCCCGATACGGAAATGATTTGCCCTACTACTGGGGTGCCTTCGTCCTCGTCGGTCGATAACCCAACGCCCATCGGAAAATATCAAGTGAGATCTTCAAGCCTTGAACTCCGCCCGGAAATGCCGGGGCCACGCCCTTTTTGATTACGCGAACTCTTTACCCAGTTTGTAGGCTTGTTCCAGATAAATCCGTCTGGTTTCGTAATCCACTACGGGCACCCTATAGAAATAAACGTGTTCGACTTTTTTTACCCCCGGATACCGCAATCCCCAGTCATCAATGATCCGCGCCATGGGTGCCTCCTAATCGGCTTTGTAGTCCTCTTCCTTGAAGAGGGTCGTGCTGATGACCAGGGCTTTTTCGTGGTGAAGCAGTGGCACTCGGCCTTTCGTTTCACCGCCCCAACCCTCGGACGTTAAGGCATAAGCATCACCGTAGGCGAAAACCCGTTCGAACCATCCCTTCAGAATCGCGGGAAAGTGCAGCCAGAACACGGGTGCAATAAAGGCCAAACCCTGGGCATTTTTCAGCTTCTCCCACTGGGCAATAACGTCTTTGGGTCTATGGTCGTGGATGAATCTCGCCACAGCTAAAGAATCCTTGTTGCGGAGCCAGCGTGAGGCGACGAACCTCTGAATGGGACCTCCCGCATTTTCCAACACCCGTTGCCTTAGGTTCATTTGTTCGAGTATATCTGGCGGTATGCTTTCATGCACATAGCTGGCAAAGTCCCGCATGCGAAATACCGGGTCGAATCGGATGGCATACAGGTCGACCACTTCAATGGTGTGACCAGCGTCCTCCAGCCCTTTAGTGAAGTTCTGGAGAATGGCATGGCAAAAGGACTTGGGATTCGGATGGGCATACACTATCAAGACTCTCATTAGATAGTCCTCCTCTTGTGGTTATTGATCACATAGATTAGTAAACAAAAGGAACGAGTTTCCTCGTTTTTTGCTGGTAAGAAACATACTGCTCGCCATAGGCCTTCAGCAGCCCATCTTCCTCCAAGGGAATCAGCAGTAAGATCAATACGACATAGACGCAAAACACGCAGAATAAAGCCCATGACTGGACAAGGCACACGAGCCCAAAGGAAATCCCCAACGCGGCTGTGTACATGGGATGCCTAACCAGTCTGAAGGGTCCATCCACAACCATCTTATCTTCAGAGCGAGGGGCGCTTCCCCCTAGCTGGTAATTGCGCCCTAGCGTGTTCAATGCCCAGGCCATGAGGAGAAACCCTATCCCATACTTAAGCAACCCTACGATCTCCAAAACCATCAAGATCCACGGTTCATGAATGGCTATGTGGGTAGGATCGATTGTCGTTAGACGGCGAGTGATCAGTAATATTGCGGCTATAGGATTTACAACCAACAAGAAGAAAAGGTTGAAGATATTGACGAGCTGCACCATAAGGTTCCCTTTTGGCTTATCCAAAATGGACCCGGAAGCAACTCGCTTTACGATAACCAGTATGCCCAACAGGAATAGAATCGCGATTCCGAGTATTCTTTGATCGAGTAGATGCATCGGTGCAGTTATCCCCCTTTCCGGTTGTCAGAAATCGTACTCGAAGCATGAAAAAACAGCAAGGCGTTTGAAAGCGACCGTGAATCAGCGGGAAATGCCGTGCCTGAGAGGATTTGAACCTCCGACCTTTGGATTAGAAGTCCACCAACTGGACCCTATCCCTGAAAACTTGTCCAGATATAATGTGAGCTTTCCGGACCTCATCGTCGAAAACTCACTCTACAGGTGGTACAATAGTTGGGCGCAGGTTAATGGTGGTCTCTCCGGATTTCAAAAATGAGAGGGAGATAACTCATGCGAAAGCTTTATACGGTTTTAGTTTTATCTATATTCACAATCGTTCTATTACCTTTTTATCTTCATCCGTGCACAACGTTCTGTTTCAATAATAACGGCGGATGGATTTTTGGCCGGAATTATGACTTTGAAATCGAATCTGGCCTGATAATCGTTAATAAGCGTGGCGTAGCGAAAACGGCTTTGCTGTCTCGGGGGACAGCAGGCCAGCCGGCAAAATGGGTCTCTAAGTACGGCAGCATTACTTTCAACCAGTTCGGCCGGGAATTGCCCCTGGGTGGGATGAATGAGGCTGGTTTGATCATTGAACTCATGTGGCTATCCCAGACGGAGTATCCCAATTCTGACCAGCGGCCTGCACTTCGTGAGCTCCAGTGGGTCCAATATCAGTTGGATACAGCCGCGACGGTAAAGGATGTTATCGCCAGTGATCAAGATGTTCGGATTGAGGCAAGTGCATCGATCCCCGTCCATATCCATTTCCTTCTCTGTGACCGCAAGGGAGGAGCGGCTGCCATCGAGTTTCTCGGCGGCCGGATGCGGGCTTATACGGGCAAGGATCTTCCCGTCAAGGCGCTGACCAACGATACCTATGAATATTGCCTAGATTTTCTTAAGCTTTCCGGGTCGGATGAGACTAAGTCCTCGTTCAAACAAGCGGAAAACTCATTACAACGATTCGTCTGGGCCGCCAAAGGAACTCAATCCTGGGATGCCAAAACATTTGGAGATCCTGTGGGCTATGCTTTTCAGATCCTCGATAAGGCGAACCTCCCAAACAGCAAATTTCGCATTGTCTACGACATGAAAGCTGGCCTTATCTACTTCCGCACAAAATCGACACCCGAAATCCGCTCGATCAATTTCCGGCAATTTGATTTCTCCTGTGGGACTCCGGTCAAGATTCTCGATATACTGGCCGACTTCAAGGGCGATGTGACCCGCCAGTTTAAAGACTATACGTGGGAAGCAAACTATAGTCTGATCAAAAAATCCTTTTCAGAAACGAGTTTCCTGAAAGGCACGCCCGAGATGTCGCTGAATAACTTGTCTAAGTACCCGGAGAGCCTGCGCTGCAAATAGAAAGAAACCTGTTCCCAACTTCGACAATATTCTCTCCTAACGTCTCCTTCCCGCAGCCCGCAGGTTCTTCTTTGGGATCCATGATCTGCTCACCGGATCCTGGCCCAAATCGGAAGATATGTTTTCTAGACCTCTCCCCGTGCGCCGAATATGTGCCAAAATTGACTGAAAAACGCTGAAAATACGGGTCTAATCGTTAAAAGACAAAACTAACGGAACAGGCTGAAGAATAAGGGAAATAAGAGGGCGTGCCTGAGAGGATTCGAACCTCCGACCTTTGGATCCGGAGTCCAATGGTGTCCCGTTTTATGTAGTTGATATAATTAATAATGCCTGGGCTTGATTCCTCGCTTGTGCCACATTTATGCCATTTATTAAATCGTCTCAAAGGGCAGGCTACGGGTCAGTCCGAACTGGATTGATCTGAATCAGCTGCCCTTCAGCCCAGCCAGCCGTCTCCTGAAATCCTCAACCTCGGGACCGCCTGGGTGGCGCAACTGCTGCAGAACCGCGAGCCGTCTCTGTCCTCAGAATGACAGTTCGGACATTCCATGATCATCCCCCCTCGCGTTTCTTGTCATTCGTCGGGAGGCCGATCCGGCGCAGCAGGTCCTGGTAGCGCGGGTCGGGGCGTAAGGAGTCGTAATAGGGCATCCCGAGGTAGGGCATCCCCGGATCATGGACCTTCAAACCCCTCTCGAACCACTCGAAGGCCTTGTCCTTCTCCCCGGCCAAAGCATAATAGAACGCGATATCGCCCGGCAGACAGTAAGTCTTGAGGAGGCGTGCAACAAGGGCCTCGGCCGCGCGTTTCATTGCCTCGGCGTATCCTCCCTGAGCATAACCATCATCGAGCGCGGCTTCGATTCTCGGGTCCCCGTACGCGACTCTCGCAAGGAGTTTAGCGGCCTCGAGGGCCTCTTTTTTCATCCCCTTTAATCCGTACGCGAGCTGAAGGGCGAACGAGGCGACGTAGTGGTCCGGTTGAAAACGCTGGGCTTCCCGGGCCGCCGCGATGGCCTCGTCATAGCGCCGCTGAGACAGCAGGACGACCGCATACCAGCCGTGGAACAGCGGATTGAACGGGTCGAGCACGACGGCCCGTTCGCTGTGAATCAGGGCCTCTTCGCCATGCCCCATGATCATCAGGAAGTGGGCGTACAATGCCTGCGCGTTCGCGTCGTTAGGATTGAGCTCAAGGGTCCGGCGCCAGGATTCCCAGGCGCCGTCCCAATCCCAGTCGATCAAAAACCTGGCCGAGGCCAGGGCGGAATGGGCGCCGGCCGAATTTTCGTCCAGCTCGATGGCCCGCAGCGCCGCGGCTTTGGCCTTCGGTCCCGCCTCCTCGGGCGGCACGAGGCCCATCTGGTTGCGGACGATCCAGATAAAGGCACGACCAACGTAGGCCGGTGCGTAGGAGGCGTCCTTCTCGAGGGCTAGGTCGAAGTATTTCTCGGCCATGTTGAGATCCCCGGGCGTTGCCTTCATCCAGTAATAGGAGCCTCTGAGGTAGGCTTCGTAGGCTTCGGGATTGACGGCGCGGGCATTCGCCAGACGCGCCTGCTCGGCCGGGAGGAGCTTGAGGGCGAGGGCCCCGGCCACCTTTTGAGAGACCTCGTTCTGTAAGGCCAATATGCCCGACATCTCGCGTTCATAGCTGTCGGCCCACAACTGCGTTTGGTCCTGGACCTTGATCAGCTCGGCCGTGATCCGGACCCGGGTCCCCTCGCGCTGGGCGCTTCCCGCCAGGACATAGCCCACATTGAGTTCTCGGCCGACCTGATCGATGGGAGTGTTGGTCTTCTTGTAGCGCTTGACCGATTCGCGCGCGATGACGCTCAGGGTTTCAGGGTGCAGGCGGCCGAGCTGCGCGATCATATCCCTCGTCATCCCGTCGCTGAAGTACTCCTGCTGCGGGTCGCCCGACAGGTTCTCGAACGGAAGAACGGCCAGCCTGACGGCCGGAGCCGCCGCGGCCCGTCCGAGAAGCCCGTTCCTTAGCCCGCCGACATTGAGGCCAAGAAGAAGGGCCAGGACTATCGTCAGCGCGGCATAAACGTAGGCCGTTCTGATTCCGAAAACCCTCCTCACAGCCGGCCTGGCTATGATCGGCTTAAGACCTCCGCCCACGACATCGAGGTCCCCTCGGAATTCCTCCATGGTCTGGTAGCGTTCGGCCGGCTTCTTGGCCAGGGCCTGGCCGACGATCTGCTCCAACTCAGGCGCCGCATCGGGAAGGGCCTTTTTCAGGGATTCCGGCTCGTCATGGAGGATCGAGTAGATCACCGCCTGATCGTGATCTCCCCGGAACGGCAGCTTTCCGGTGAGCGTCTCATAAAGGACGACACCGAGTGACCAGATGTCCGTCCGCTGGTCCAGGTCACTGCCGCGCGCCTGTTCCGGCGACATGTACGAGACCGTGCCCAGGGTCGTCTGGCTCTTGGTCAGGGAGCTCCCGCCGCGGAGCTTGGCTAGGCCGAAGTCCATGACCTTGGCCTGGCCCTTGTCCGTGACCATGATGTTCGCGCTCTTGATGTCTCGATGGATGATCCCCTTGCCGTGGGCCTCCGCCAGACCCGAGGCGACCTGACCGACGATCGCAAGTGCTTCTTCGGACTTCAACGGGCCCTTGCGGACCTTATCCCGGAGCGTCTCCCCTTCCACGTATTCCATAGCGATGTAGGGGTTCTCGCTGCTTTCCCCGATTTCGTAGATGACGCAGATGTTCGGATGGTTCAGGGCCGCGGCCGCCTGGGCTTCGATGAGGAACCGCTCCTTGAGCTCTGGCGAGTTCACGAGGTGCGGGGGGAGGAACTTCAGGGCGACGCACCGCTTGAGCTTGATGTCGTCAGCCTTGTAGACGATCCCCATCCCGCCCTGGCCGATCTCATACACGATCCGGTATTTTCCGGCGATAAGCTTATCTTTCGATATGAGGGGGAGCGGTGTCGCCAGCGTTTTCGTGAGGGAATCGGCCATCCGGGCATCTCCCGCAAGAGGCTCCCCGCACTTCCCGCAAAAATTCGTAGAATCGGGATTCTCGGAGTGACAATTAGAGCATTTCATGGCTCGACAACCCCATCGCTGGTTGGCAAAAGGATATCGCCCTGAGAATGAGAAGTCAATTAGACTTCACCCCGTGTGCCAAATATGTGCCAAAATTGACTGAAGAACGCTGAAAATACGGGTCTAATCGTTAAAAGACAGAACTAACGGAACTCGCTGAAAAACAAGGGAAATAAGATGGCGTGCCTGAGAGGATTCGAACCTCCGACCTTTGGATCCGGAGTTCAAATCGGGGGAGCACCTCAACTATCAGAACACTCACATAATCAATGGACTGTTTTTCAACGACGGGGTTCACGGCTTCGGCTTAGCGTCTGGCAGATCATCACCTGCCTTCTTGGTGTATCTCCGGCCTTCCTCGTATAGGTCAAAATCCTCTTTCCTGTCCAGCCGCACTCTTTTCCTCTGCCCATCGTCAGTCCGGAAAATCACAAGATATGCGTGCTTGGAGATGGCCCTGGTCTTCTTAGCCTCGACGGTCCCCGACCATTCCTTGCGGCGATCCCTTTTTCTAACGGACCAGGGCAGAACCACGAGCAAGTTGTCCAAGACTTCAAGTAAGACGTCGATCATATCGAACGCTCCGTTCTGTCCAGCCGCTAGTTCCTCCCGTTAAGCTAGGAACCGAATCCCCCTACCCTGAAATGATGGTAATCCCGCGCTGGAGTCCTTGTCAATGCTTTAACCTGCCTGCCGGAACTCAATGGGAAAAGCCATTCCAGAGGGGGATAACGTGCGTGCCTGAGAGGATTCGAACCTCCGACCTTTGGATCCGGAGTCCAATGATCGAATGTTCCGTCCTTTTGGTGTAAAAAAACGGCCTCCATAATTCAGGAGGAACGTGGAATAATGATATTCCTGATCTGTATATGCTATGAAGGAATACAGATCACGGAAACAAGTTGTTTTTTATGCACTCAAGATCAAATCTAAAGAAGGAGGAACAAAATGAAGAGAAGCGCTAGTTTTCTTTTGGTGTTGTTACTTTTTTCTAGCATTCTTAACGCCGGAAAAGCCCAAATTACAGCCGTTCCTAACAAAAGCAACGATATCACAGGAAGGGAATTGTTAAACAAAATCAATTCGCGTGAACAAGCTGATAATACTTGGGCCTTGGGCTATATCGCGGGAATTTATTGCGTACACGCGAACATTAATGTGCCAGATTTAGCTACTCAGGAAAAGTATAGGGCAGTCGTTAAAAAGTATCTCGAAAAGAACAAGAGTAAACTGAATCGGTCTGCAGGGGATTTAATCATAGAGGCTTTAGAAAGATCTAAGATAACAAAAAATCCATAGGTTCCTTTATCTAAAGATAGACTTCTCCCCGTGTGCCACCGGTGTGGCACATTAGGTTGAAAAACGCTGGAACTACGGTTTAAGGATTGAAAGACGAAATAAACGAAAGCTCATGAAAAATCAGGGGAAGAGGCGAAAATAAGATTGGCTGGGAAGCAAGGATTCGAACCTTGATTGCATGATCCAGAGCAGGATTGACAGCCACGCTACACGCCCCTAATTGATTGAGGACGAACAAGATACCTGGACGTCTGACTTCTTTGTGACATCGGCGTCACAGCTACGTAACAGACCTGCCTCACTTTCGACCCCCACGGAGGAGCCTACGTAGCCGTTCTCGGAAACCTTTGCCCTTCTTCTTCGTCAATGATATGCCGGCTGGCGATGGTAAAGGTGCCGTTGCCATGTCGAACGGTGCGGTCAGGGCTGTCAAGTCATCTGCGAAAGACGCCCAGCCCGAGTTTGCTGTATCAACAGGCTCCTCGAACCGATCCATAAATCCAAGTTCCCGAGGTAACTCGATAGCGAACTCCCCGCTGACGTTCCACATCGTCCGGGCGAAAGCCCCGGCCCGTGACCTGTCCGATAAAAGCGTGCGGTGCATCCGACCGAGGAGGTTCCGGATTGCCTCAAGATGGTCGGCGCCCTCACTTACAAAGCGGAGTCGCCCATCCATTTCGTCCCTCGGAACTTTCGCCCCGAGCGAGATTTCCACGAGGTCATTGTCATATTCGGGGAGCGTCAAGATGGTCCGGTCCGCCCATGCCACGACATCCTCAACCGAAGCGATGCCAGCATCGAAAAGCAATCGCAGATTCTCGGCTTCCTGGGCGTAAGGTTTCATTACTGAACAGTACTCTCTGCTCCCTGCACAGCACAACTGGGAGGTCGCCCGTCACTTGTTCCGTCCATCTGAGGGTGGGCCTTGGCCATCATCTCCACGGCTTTACGCTTCTGCTCAATGTTTGTGTGAGTGTACCTCTCGGTCATCTTGAGCGAACTGTGGCCCATCAGTTTCATAATCGTCACCGGGTCGGAACCGGAGTTGCTTTATCGAACGGTGCGGTCCCGGCCATAAATAAGTCGATTACACGTTTCGAGGGACTGCGAAATCCCGATTGGGCTTCGAGTTCACCGATGAAGGCGAGGTCCTCAGGCTCAGGGGCGTGGGAGACATTCTCGTTCCAGTCGAGCCAATCAGCCCAAATACGTACGAGCTCACGAATAAAATCCCCGGCTCGTGACCTGTCCGTCAAAAGCACCTGGTGCATCCGACCTGCGAGGTTCCGCACCGCTTCAAGAGTATCTGCACCAACACTCGCACGGCTTAGCCTCGAATACATTTCGCCAATTTGCACCTTCGCCCCGAGCGAGATCTCCGTGAGGTCATCATCGTATTCGGGGAATGCCATGATGGTCCGGTCCGCCCACGCTACCACTTCGTCAATCGATACGATGCCCGCTTCGAAAAGCAGTCGCAGATTCTCGGCTTCCTGGGCGTAAGGTTTCATGCCGGCAGAGTACTCCCTGCTCGCTGAGCATCACAACTGGGTGACAGGTTCCCCTCAGATTCATCCGTCAGCTGGGGGGCCTGAGCCAACCGCTCCACGGCCCGCCGCTTTTCGTCGGCCCCCGTGTGGGTGTAACGCTGGGTCATCGTCACGGCGTAGTGGCCCAGGAGCGCCTGGACCGTGATAATGTCCGCCCCCCTACGGATGAGCCGTGTGGCGAACGTGTGACGAAGGTCATGGAAGCGAAGTCCTACGATTCCAGCCAGCCGACAGGCCCGGCCAAAGGAGTGGTCGACAGTCCTCATGAACTCCCGGCCCTTCATCGAGGGGAAGACGTAGCTCCCATGGCTCGTCTTCCGTTGGACTTTGATGACACCGGCCGCAGCGTCGTTTAGCGGAACGATCCTGTCTCGGCCACCCTTGGTCCTTGTCACCCGGGCTGACCTGCCAGAGGCGTCGATCTGGTCCCAGCGAAGGCCCAAGATCTCCCCTCGCCGCATCCCTGTGTTGAGGGCGAAGACAACGATCGGCAGAAGATGCGGAGCACAATGGGCGAGGAGCTTCGTCTCTTCGTCAGCCGTGAGGACACGTTCCTTGAGGTTATCCCTCTCGGAGAAAAGCTTGACCTTGGCGACGGGGTTATCGGCTGAGTAGCCCCAGTCCGACGCTAAGTGGAACATGCGCTTGAGCAGGGCCAGCTCCCGGTTCGAAGTCGACTTCTTGATCCCCGCCTCGAGCCTCTTGGCCCGAAAGGTCTCGACATCGAGTGGCGTTATCGCCCCGAGATCGAGCTTCCCGAAATAGGGCTTCAGGTGGGCCTCGATGCAGTAGTCATCACAGCGCCAGCTTCTCTTGTTGGGCTTGGCGTAGTTCTCGAGGTAGAGCTTGGCAAGATCGTTGAACACGATCCGCTTCTTCTCCTTGACCCCCTGGGCCCGGTCAAATACCCTTCGGACCTCGATTTGGAGGGCCAGGTCGGCCTCCTCTACCGTCTGGGCGTTCACTGCCACCCTCTGGATCCGCTTCCCCAACTCATCCCGATAATCCAGATACCAACGAATCCGTCCGTCCTTTGTTTTCCTCTGATAAATCGCACCATACACAGAACTATAGCGAGTCTTGGATTTGGCTTTCGCCATCTCGCCAGTACCTCCTGTTTGATCATGAGATTTCTTTATATGGCAGACAGGAGGCATTGTCAAAGGATGGACGGAGCTATCCGGGATTGGCACTGGCTTCTTAGAACTCTTGTCAAGCCATGCGTCGATGGCCTCCTTCTGGAAGCGGACGCCAAGGCCTTGGCGCCTTATGTAAGGCACCTCGTTCTTTTCAACCAATCGGTAGACTGTACAGGGGCTCACGCCCATGTAGGAACTGAGTTCCTTGACCGTGAGGAGCCCCTGGCCTGCTGCATTCCCGAACGTGTGAGATGTCCGCACTACCTCCATGGGACACCTCCATACGTCGGTCTTTCCCCCCACTCTCCAATTGCCATCTCCGAAGGCATCGCAGTCTGCCCCGCAATGTTGACTACATGCATCTTCTTCATGGCCGAACTCAGCTACGAGAAATGGGATCTGACGATTCGATTTCTGGAATCTGGGCCGGCGAGGGTGCGGCCCGGTCGCCTATGTTATTCCTCTGGATAGTCGGCTCAGGCGGAATCTTGACGAGATTTGACGCTACTGACCTGCCCCCCTCATAGGGAGCCAGCCCTTGTGGTAAGATTTCGCTGGAATGAGGGAGGTGGATATGGCCAGGAAACGGTTTACTCCGGAGCAGATCATCACCATGCTCCGGGAGGCGGAG